>SKEG01000389.1_pt1 | contig 48265 bp, 46 predicted proteins | sample 4826631 | NCBI WGS metagenome assembly SKEG01 (sample SAMN11008815, study PRJNA524170) | human gut metagenome | biome: Human fecal sample; material: Feces; isolation source: fecal sample from pouch patient p26, p34, p50 | host: Homo sapiens | place: Israel: Tel-Aviv | collected 2016-11-02
ATACACCTGTTCCCATGCCGAACACAGAAGTTAAGCTTCAGCACGCCAAAAGTAGTTGGGGGATCGCCCCCTGCGAGGATAGGACGTTGCCACGCCAACCAAGAGCTTTACCAGTGACGGTAAGGCTCTTTTTTTGTTTTCCGCTATGATAGAAAAACGATGCGTACCGCATCAACCGCCGTCCTAGCTTAGCCCAATGGCCCGGGCCTGCCTCGGAGGTTGGGGCGCACTTCCATTTTGCGCAAATCCAAACATTTGTCCTGTCTTTCCCCAGGTCTAGAAAGGAAATTACATTGGAGACTGATTAAGTGCGAGCACCGTAGCATGTAGCATAAGCATGCAAGTTTAAATCCGGGGGGACGAACTGAACAAGAGGAAGGGCGTTGCCAAGTTAATCACAAGTGAGCAATCTTCACAACTGAAAACGGTTGCAATATAATGAAACCGTTGATAGATCATTAGGAATGGATAGTGAGGAGGCTCATAATGGCAACTGTATATATGACGGCGGTCTTTCCGGACGTCGCAAGCAAGGTGTTGGATGAAGCGGGGATCGACCACGATGGTTTTAGTGGCGAAGGCCTGATCACCAAAGAGGAACTACTCAAGCACGTGGGCGACGTGAAGGTCTTGATTACGCCACTGTCAACCAAGGTCGATCAAGACGTCATCGATGCGGCCCCAAACCTGAAGCTGATCGCTAACTTTGGGGCTGGCTTTAACAACATCGATACCGCCTACGCCCGCAAGAAGGGGATCGACGTGACCAACACCCCCTTTGTTTCCTCGGTGGCGACCGCTGAAATCGCTAGTGGACTAGCAATTGCCCTGTCACGGCGGATTGTGGAAGGTGACCACGTGATGCGGACGGTCGGTTTTGATGGCTGGGCGCCGCTGTTCTTCCGGGGGCACGAACTAGCGGGTAAAACGCTAGGGATCGTTGGCTTAGGTGATATCGGTAAAAACGTTGCCCAACGCCTGGCTGCCTTTGACATGAAGATCCTCTACACCCAACGTCACCAGGCCAACCCAGCGGTGGAAGCACATTACGGCGCCACCTACGTTAGCCTAGACGAACTGCTGGAGCAAAGCGATATTGTGTCCCTGCACTGCCCATTAACGCCGGCGACCACCCACATGATCGCGGCGCCGCAGTTTAAACAGATGAAGGACAACGCCCTGTTGATCAACTGTGCCCGGGGACCGGTCATTGCGGAAGCCGACCTGTTAGTTGCCCTCAAGAACCATGACATCGCCGGGGCGGCCCTTGACGTTTACGAAGCAGAACCAGAAGTGGCGGACGAATTTAAGCACCTCGCTAACGTCATCTTGACCCCGCACATCGGGAACGCCTCCTATGAAGCGCGGGATGCGATGGCTAAAATCGTGACGACCAACGCCGCCCGGGTGTTAGCGGGTAAACAACCGCAATACGTGGTAAACGGAAATAACGACTAGTTAATCAATTCACAAACCATGGTCAAAACTACCAAAAAAGCCGGCAAGCTTTGTTCACTGCGGACATTGTATTGTTGGCTTTAGTTTTCAACAATGATTAAAGAGATGGTACCAATGACAATCGTTGGCCAACTTGTTGGTTAACGCAACCCACAAAGGAGTGGATAAAATGAGTGACTTAACAATTAAAGAACGCCTGATTATGACCCCGGGGCCGGTTTCAATCGACCCGCGGGTTTCCCAAGCCATGAGCAACCGGATCTTAGGCCAATTTGATTCTGATTTCTTAACCATCATGGACGACACGATGGAACTGACCCGCCAAGCCTTTGAAACGAAGAACAAGTGGGCCTTTGCCGTTGACGGTTCTGGCCGCGCCGGCTTAGAAGCCCTGATGAGCAACATCATCAGCAAGGGTGACAAGGTCTTAGTTCCCGTTTTAGGCCGTTTCGGTAACCTGGGGATTGAACTCGCACAACGGGCCGGCGGAGAAGTCATCACCATGTAAACCGAGTGGGGAACGGTGTTTGACCAAGACGAAATCATTGCTAAGATTAAGGAAGTTAAGCCAAAAGTGGTGGCAATTATCCACGGGGAAACCTCGACGGGACGCCTGCAACTAATTGACCGGTTGGGGGCCGCCGTAAGAGAAGTGGGCGGTTTCTTAGTGGTCGACGCAGTGGCTTCCTTTATGGGAGCGCCCGTTAAGGCCGACGAATGGCAAATCGATGCCGTCGTGGGGGGGCTCACAAAAGTGTTTGGGTGCCTTACCGGGGATGTCATTAGTGACCTTTAACGACCGGTTTGCGGACGAAATCAACAAGCGTAAGCGGATTGAATTAGGGGTGCGGGGAGAAGATGCCCAAACCGCCGCTAACTTTGTCCCGAGCAACTACCTTGATTTAACCCAGCTACAAGACTACTGGTCACCAGCCCGGGTTAACCACCACACCGAAGCCACGATTGGTATCTACGGGGTTCACGAAGCCCTGCGCTTAGGGGTTCAAGAAGAGGGGCTGGCCAACCGTTTTGCCCGCCACCAGCAAGTACACCAAGCCTTAAACAACGCCGTTAAGGCCCTGTGCTTAACAATCTTTAACGAGGGGGACCACGAAATGCCAATGGTCACCTGCGTTGAGATTCCGGAAGCACTACGGGACACCAATTTCCAAAGCGAACTCTTAACCAAGTTTGGGGTTGAAATTGCGGCCTCCTTCGGGAGTTTGCAAGGAAAGATTTGGCGACTGGGAACGATGGGCTACGTGGCCCAAAAGGGTTACCTAGTTCGCTTCATCTCCATCTTTGGGGCCGCCCTCTTGCAAGCGGGCTACCCGGCTGACGTGAAGGCCGCCCTCGACGCGGTAGACCAAGCCTTCGTATAATAGTATTACGATAAACGACAAAGCCCCCTGGTTTGCAGTTGCAAACTGGGGGCTTTTTTAGCTATGGAAACCGCCGGCCGTGACCCGTTTTGTGGGAACCGGGGACTTTGATGACGCCCTGCGGATCAGCAACGACACGACCGAAATTACCACGACCGCCAACCCGAACTTCCCGATCCCAACCTGGGACTTCCAAGGGATTTCAACCGGGATTGACGCCCGTAAGGTGATCGAAACGGGAATTTTACCGGTCATCAACACCGGGATCGCCAATAAGCGGGCCGGGTTGGGCCAAGTCGGGGCCACCCTGCCGATGGAATGTTTTGAAAAGGCCGTGCTGGCCTACGCCAAGAAGCTCGGTTTTAAGGGGGAATAACGATGGTCAGGGCGCAAGCGGATCGGGCAGTCAGGGAGTTAGCGAGGGGCCAGTGGCAGGTTCACTCCGTCTTCTTCTCGCACGCCATCAACCTGGCCAACGACCGCGAGCGCCGCTTATTGTTACTGGCCCCCCACCAGGGGCGCCAGGTCCCTGGTGGGCTCTCTTACTTGCCCCGCCAGACTTCGCTAGGCTACGGGCCAGTTGGTCGGTGGGGCAAGCAGCGAAACTAACGGACAGTGGGTTGTACACGAACGTAGGGTGCGTGGTGTTTGACACCTGGTACGATTGACTTACCAGCCTAGTTCCCCCTTAGTTGACCGGTGCAACGCCCTGATTGAATTGGGGCGGCGGGCCACCTGGCCGACCGGCTTTCAACGGCCCTTTAACGCCCTGGTGACCGGAGCCTTAGGCCAAGAAATCGCCACCCTGCAAACCGAACCAGGTAGGGGCGTCGCCGTTTTAATCGGCCGCGGGTTGGGGTTAACCCCCGCCGGTGACGATTTCTTACTCGGCTACTAGTTGGTCAACCAGACCCCCGGACCGTGGGCGACGGCCTTTCAAGCGGCCCTGCTAGAGAAAATCAGTTCACCAAGTTACACGACGACCGTCAGCCGCAATTACTTACAGTGAGCCTTAGAAGGGCACTTTAGCGGTTCCTTGTTGGCCCTGACCAACTGGCTGGCGGGTGGCGACGGGCAATTAACAGAGCGCGTCCATTCGGTAATCGATTACGGAAACACTTCCGGCAGGGACACCCTCGCCGGAATGGTCGCCGGATTAATGCAGCAAACAGGATGAGCAACCAAATAGGAGTTGAAAAAATGGCAAAACGAGTGGTAATTGCCGTGGGGGGCAACGTAATCTTGCAACCCCACCAAGCCCCGACCTTTGAAGCCCAACTGCGAAACGTGCAGGTCACGGCGGCGCAGATTGCAAAGGTTGAAGCAATGGATTACGAAATTGTCCTCACCCACGGGAACGGTCCCCAAGTCGGCAACGTCTTGCAACAAAACGACATCGCCAAAGACGTGGTGCCGCCCTTCCCGTTAGACGCTTGCAACAGCGAGACTCAGGGGAGCATCGGCTACATGCTGGAACAAAGCCTCAAAAACGCCCTGAACCGGCAGAAGTCCTCGGCCAACGTAGTCACCTTTTTGACCCAGGTCAAAGTCGACCCGGCCTTTAAGAAGCCGACCAAGCCCGTTGGTGTCTTCTACAGTGAAGAAGAGGCTAAAAAGCTCCAAGTCGATAAGGGCTGGGACATGGTTGAAGACGCCGGCCGGGGCTGGCGCCGGGTGGTACCGTCCCCGAGCCCGCTGCGGATTCACGGGGTGGACGCGATTGTCCACCTGCTGGAACAAAACATGATGGTCGTGGCCGGTGGTGGGGGCGGGATCCCCGTCTACCAAAACAGCCAGGGTGAAATTGAAGGCTTAGAAGCGGTAATCGACAAGGACCGGACCGGCTGCAAGTTAGCCCAACAAGTCGATGCCGACGTCTTCATGATCCTGACCGACGTCAGCAACGTCTGCGTCAACTACGGTACACCAGACCAAAAGGCCTTCAAGTCCATTAGCGTTGATGAAGCGCAACAATACCTGGACGAAGGCCAATTTGCGGCCGGCAGCATGTGCCCGAAGGTGGAATCGGCGATCGCCTTTGCTAAGAGCGGTAAGACCGCCATCATCTGTGCTTTAGACGAAGCCGACCTCGCCCTGCGGGGAAAGGCCGGCACCCAGATCAGCGTGTATAATTAATTGTTGAAATCGCTACCAATCTTTCTCCTAAGTATAGTAAAATTAATACCAAACCAAATCTCTTGCTCACCCGAGTGGGAGATTTTTTGTACCCTACGTTAGGAAAGGATGAGACCAATGGTAAAGAAGATCATTTTAGACTGCGACCCGGGCCACGATGACGCCTTAGCGATGACCTTAGCTGTTGCCAACCCGGCGATTGACCTGGTGGCGGTGACGACGTCGGCGGGTAACCAAACCCCGGATAAGACCTTGAACAACGCCCTGCGAATGCTGACGCTCTTAAAGCGCCCTGACATCCCGGTGGCCGCCGGGGCCCAGGTCCCGCTGGTCAAACCACTAGAAACGGCGCCCGAAGTTCACGGCGAAACCGGCCTGGACGGGGCCGACCTGCCGGAGCCGGGCTTTTTGCCCCAAAGCCTGCCGGCGATCGAGTTAATGGCGCGGGTCCTGCAAGAAAGTACGGAAAAGGTGACCCTGGTCGTGACCGGGCCGATGACCAATGCCGCCCTGTTTTTGCGGACCTGCCCGGACCTGGCTAGGGAAAAAATTGACCAAATCGTCTTCATGGGCGGGGCAATGGGGTTGGGTAACTGGCAACCTAGCGTCGAGTTCAACATCTTCGTCGACCCCGAGGCAGCCAAGATCGTGCTGAACTTTGGCCTGCCGCTGGTGATGGTACCCCTAAACGTCACCCACCAGGCCCAGATCACCAAGCCAGAAATTGACGAAATCGCCCAGCTGGATAACCCGGTGGCCCAGGCCTTTGTGGGCTTGTTGAACTTCTTTGAACGTTACCACGAGGATCCGAAGTGGGGCTTTGTCGGCGCCCCGCTCCACGACCCCTGCACGATTGCCTGGTTGATTAATCCGGCCCTGTTTGACGGTGTGGATGTCAACGTCGACGTGGAGACGACCGGGGAGTTAACCCGGGGCGAAACGGTTTGCGATTACTACCACCTAACCGGCAAGCCGGTTAACACCAAGTTACTCCTTAAGGTTGACCGGGCCGGCTTTATTTCCCTAGTCAAAGAATCGCTAGCCAGTTTTGGTTAGAAAATTAGTTTGCTTTTAAAACCGTTGGGCGTATCCTAAGAAAAAAAGCGCCCGCCACAAGAAAGGGATCCTCAAAATGGAAGCACACCAAGCACTCGAACGCCGTCGTAGCACCCGTTGGTTTTTGGACCGCCCGGTCGATCCGGACGATTTAAAGACGATTGTGGTCCAGGGACTGCACGCCCCTTCCTGGGTCAACTCCCAGCCCTACCACGCCCACATTGTGACCGGAGAGACCCTCCAAAGGATCAAAGACGACTACCTTGAGGCCAGCAGGAATGGTAAGGAAAGCAAGCCGGAACTGCCCCCGACGCCACTGGAAGATTGGTCGCCCTTGGCCCAGCAAAACATGACCCACTGGAGGGAAGGGGTGGAACACACCCTTGGTGACATGAAGGCCATGGAAGAGGCTGCGAGCCATTTGTACAACGCCCCGGCGATCGTTTATTTAACCCTGCCCAAGAACTTCTCGCCGTGGTCATTGTATGACCTAGGGGGCTTTGGCATGGGGATGATCATCGCCGCTACCGACCAGGGGATTGCGAGCTTACCGGCCTACCGCTTCGTGATCTATCCGGACATCATTCGCCAACACGTTGAGATTCCGGAAGACGAGGTGCTGGTGCTCGGGATTGGCTTGGGCTACCGTGATTCCTACGCCCCGGTGAACCGGATTATTGCGGCCCGCGAACCGCTGACCGAACTTTTAGACTATAAGGAGTAATTGTAAGCCATGGCTGACCAAGAATTGTTCATGCAAAACATGTTGACCGAACTAACCACCTCGCAACGCTTTACGGAGGGGAACGCGCCCGCCTTCTCCCCCGACCGGGTTAATTACGACCCGGCTTCGCCTTTAAATGGGCGCCGGGTGGCCTTTTTGGGTTCTTCAATCACCTACGGGCTCTTCGCCAAGGGGGTTTCCTTCGTCGATTACCTGCAGGCCAAGGACGGTTTGGTCGCCACCAAGGCGGCCGTTTCTGGGACCACCTTGGCCGGTACCGACGTCAACGGCTACTTAAAGCGGATGAAACGGCGCTTCAACGGTCAAAAAGCGTACGACCTCTTTGTCTGCCAGCTATCGACTAACGATACTCGGCACGGGGCGACCCTGGGTGAGCGAACCGGCAACGAACAGCGGGAGGGCTTTGACCTGTCAACCACGCTGGGGGCGATCGAAGAAATCTGCGCGTACGTCAAGCAGACCCTCGGCTGCCCAGTCCTCTTTTACACTTGCGTTAACCAAAAAGACGACGGCACCTACGCCCAGCTAGTTGATGAACTCAAGTTGTTACAAGCCAAGTGGGACTTTGCCATCCTCGACCTGTTTAACGACGCCGGCTTAAACGCCGCGACCGCTGCCCGCCCCAACGCCATGTATGACGAGGTCCACCCGACTCAGGCGGGCTATTTGAAGCTGTGGTTACCGGTCTTTGAACAAAAGCTTGGCGCCCTGCTTGGTTAGGGGGGTAGCCATGGAATACGAAGACTTATTTAAAAAGATCACTGCGTGGGCCCACGACCACGGTATCGACCAGGCCGACCCGCGGGTTGAATTCATGAAGATGGCCGAGGAACTCGGCGAATTATCGGCGGCTTATAACAAAGAGCACCACGCTAAGATGGTGGATAGCATCGGTGACCTGCAAGTGGCGCTGTTGATCTTTTGCCAGTTGGTCGGCGTCGACCACAAGGAAGCGATTGAAGCGGCCTACAACCAAATTAAGGACCGGACCGGTAAGACGACCACCGCGGGGGTGTTCATTAAGCAGAGCGACCTGCACGATTAATGCATTCTAAGCATTAATTCCGATCAAAAGAAGGTATCGGCGAATTGCTTGTTTAATCTTGGCCTAGCGGGGTATGGTTAATAACGTAAATGATTAAGTGAGCAAGAAGGGAGCGCATTAACCGATGAAAAGTGCAATGTTTATGAAAAAGGGGCTCGTTGAAGTCCAAGACGTTGACAAGCCGACCGTTAAGAACCCAGACGATGTCGTGATTAAGGTTTTACGGGCCTGCGTTTGTGGTTCCGACCTCTGGGCTTACCGGGGCTTAGATGACAAGCCGGCCAACTCAATCAACAGTGGTCACGAAGCCATTGGGATCGTGGAAGAAGTCGGCGCAGACATCACCACGGTTAAGCCGGGCGACTTTGTGATCGCTCCGTTCACGCACGGCTGTGGCCACTGTCCAGCCTGCTTAGCTGGTTTTGACGGGGTTTGCCAAGACCACAGTGATAACTTCTCCAACGGGACCCAGGCTGAATACTACCTGGCCCAACACGCACAGTGGAGCTTGGTGAAGGTACCAGGTAAGCCGGAAGACTACAGCGAAGCCATGCTCAAGTCCTTTTTGACCCTAGCCGACGTAATGGCTACTGGTTACCACGCCGCACGCGTTGCCGACGTTAAGCCGGGCGACACGGTGGTGGTAATGGGTGACGGGGCCGTTGGTTTGAGCGCCATCATCGCCGCTAAGCTACGCGGCGCCAAGCGGATCATCTCAACTTCTCGTCACAATGACCGCCGCGAGTTAGCCGCTGAATTTGGTGCTACCGACAACGTGGCCGAACGTGGCGACGAAGCGGTGGAAAAGATCCTCGCCATGACTAACGGCGGGGCCGACGCCGTCCTCGAATGCGTGGGGACCGCTCAATCGACCGACACCGCCATGAAGGTGGGTCGTCCGGGCGCCATCGTTGGCCGGGTTGGTTTGCCACACGACGCTACCATGGACATGGCCACGCCGTTCTACCGCAACACCGCCGTTGCTGGGGGTCCAGCCTCCGTTACCACCTACGACAAGGACCTGCTCTTAAAGGCCGTCTTGGACGGTAAGATCAACCCGGGGAAGGTCTTCACCAAGACCTTCACCCTGGATGAAATCAACGACGCCTACCAAGCCATGGCTGATCGTCAGGTCATCAAGAGCTACGTGAAGGTTAGTGATTAAAAAGAAGTGCGACCAACCTCCTCGGTAAGCCGTATGACTAAGCTGGGGACGAAGGTTGATGCGGCACGCATCGTTCTTCGTCCTGCTTAGGCACTAGGCTTACGGTTGGGAGCACGTTAGCTGAATAATCGTTGAGAAACATAAAAAACCGTCACCCCATGTGGGGCGGCGGTTTTTTGTGTGCTGATTGGTTAATCGCGTTGCTTACAGTTGTTGTGCTACCGCTTGGTTAACGGCGTCGGCCTGGCTTTCAATCAGGGCGACCTTGCTGGCAATCACTTCTTTATCCATCGTGATTTCCCGGGTCAAGCCCGCCACATTTTCCTTGGGTTCAAAGAAGGCGTTGAACTCATCAGACCGTTGCCGGGTGTGGAAGACGGCGGCGGTAACGGTGATGAAGGTGGCAAATTCCATGTCACCACCGACCGTCTTGTCTAACCAATCCCACTCGTTGCGGATCCAGTCCCAAGCCAGCTGTTGGCCGGTCGGGTTGGCCAAGACGCCGCGGTACCAGCCGCGGAGGTCCTGCGGCTTGATGGTAGTGGCGTCTTCGAAGTGGTCAACTAGGTCACGGAGTTGGGCGGTTTCCTTGGTGGCGACCAAGGCGCCGCGCAGATCTTGCTTGTAGCTTGGGTCGCTGGTCGTCCGGTAGTCAGTCAGCAGTTGGTCAAAGAGGGCTGATGTGTTGAAGTTTTGGACTTCGTTTTTTAAGACTAATGGCCGGATGGTGGCTTCGATGCTCAGTGGTTGGTTTTGGTGATCCAAGAAGATTTGGTGGGCGGCTTCCTTGGCCTGGGCGTTGTCAGCGTACAAGGCGGCGCTTAGGACCAACGGCCGGGTCAGTTGGTCGTCGATGGCTTCGCCAGCCTTGGCCGACCAGGTGAGGCGGCTAGCTTGGTTCACACTTAATTGATCGAAGAAGTGCTTCAGGTTAGCTTCTTGATCGCTGCCCGGAGTGGTGAAGTTCTTCAAGAAGTTGGCGATCTGGTAGAGGGCGGTGTTGACGATTGAGGATGGGTCGTCCTTGAACTTGGTCAACAGCGGGACCAAGGTGGCGTAGGAAAGCCGCTTCCCTTCGGCTAAGAGGCGCAGGTCCTGGAGTAGTTGGCGCTTGGTGATTGCATCCAGTTGGCCCTCTTCTTTTAAGATGTCTTCTAAGAGGGTGGCGTCGTAGTTGACGATGAAGTGGGAGTTGTTACCGACGTTGATCCGCAGCGGTTCACCGGCTTGAGCGCGTAATTCCCGGTAGTCACCCAGGTCTAAGCGGGCGTCCTTCATAATTTGCGGGGCGGCGAAGTTAGCGTTCAACGGAATTTCCCAGGTCCGCCCCTGCTCCTTAGCGGCGCCAATAAAGAATTGTTCCTGGCTTAAGATCAGGTGACCGTTTTCGACCGTGGCCGCTACGACCGGGTAACCCGGTTGTTCCAGCCAGGAGTTCATGATCTCGCCGATGTTGATGCCGGCCGCGTCGCCGAGGGCTTGCCATAAGTCGGCCCCGGTGGCGTTGCCGTATTGGTGGGCGGCAAAGTAGTTCTTTAACCCTTCGCGTAGCTTGTCGTCACCGAGCAGGGCGCGGACCATCACCAGCATCCGCGAACCCTTGGCGTAAACGATCGCCCCGTCAAAGAGGGCGTCGATTTCGGCCGGGTCATTAACGGCCACGTGCACCGATTGCACCCCGTCGGTGGCGTCGCGTTGCAGAGCCATCGGGGCTTCGGTCGTTTGGAAGAGTTCCCAAATGTGCCAGTCGGGTTCTAAGGCGTCTACGGACAGGTATTCCATCATGTTGGCAAAGGATTCGTTGAGCCACAGGTCATCCCACCACTTCATCGTGACCAGGTCACCGAACCACTGGTGGGCCAACTCGTGGGTGATAACGGTAGCCACGACCCGCTTCATGTCCAAGGCGGTGTTGTCCGGGTCAACTAAAAGGTAGGCCTCCCGGTAGGTGACTAAGCCCCAGTTTTCCATCGCCCCGGCCGAGAAGTCCGGTAGGGCCAGTTGCCAGGAGTGGGGGAGTGGGTACTTGGTTTGGTAGAAGTCCTCGTAAAACTCGATCGCCCGCTTGGCAATGTCTAAGGCGAAATCGAGTTCCTTTGCTTGGTGGGCCTTGGTGGCAAAGACGCCGACCTTGACCCCCGACGTAGTCTCGGTGACCTTTTTTTGTAGGTCACCAAAGGCAAAGGCGACCAGGTAAGTGGACATCTTAACGGTCTCTTCAAAGTAGTGGTAGCCGTCTTCGACCCGTTCTTCCGGCATGTTGGCGAGCACCGTTTCGCCAGGTTGCTCGTCGAACTTAATCGCCAGGCTAAAGGTTGCCTTGGCTTCCGGCTCGTCGATGCTAGGGAAGGCCTGGCGGGCGAAGGTGGTTTCAAACTGGGTGCCGATCAGTTCCCTTTGCTGCCCGTCGACCTGGTAATAAGACGGGTAGATCCCCATCATTGTGTCGGTCAAAGGGGCGGTGTAATCGACCGTGATGGCCACCGGACCGGTTTTGGGCAGGGTGAAGGTCAGGGCCTCTTGTTCATCACTGGTTTCAAATGAAAGGGTGCGCCCTTCTGTCGTCACACTAGTCACCTGCAAGAACTTCTGGTGCAAGGAGATGGTCTTGGTTAAGGCCTCACCGTCAATGGTAACGTGACCGGCAAACTGCTTTGCTTGACGGTTAATGTCGAGCTTGATGTCGTAGTGCGTTGGGTGAAAGGCTTCATAAAAACGGGTAACTGCCATGTTAACTTACTTCCTTTTTTGTTGATAGGCTAAGTATACGCCCGTTGACGGGTTCGGGGGTAGTAAAGGGACGACGAAGGGGTGGGAGACCGCATTCGTCTTCCACCCCTTGTTTAAATTTTAATGATGTTTGGCCGGAAATCTCGTGACTTTAGTCATGGGATGGATAGGCCCCTTTAGCGCCCGTTAGGGCGTTTTTTAGTTTCATTGTATTTTTGATTGTTGATGTATTGCTCGACAACTTCCTTGCTCATATTGCCTAACGTGCTCATGTAGTAGCTTGGCGACCATAGATGACCACCCCAGTATGGGGATTGTCTGATTTCTGGATGTCTCCTGAGGAAGATAAAAGCACTTCTACCTTTCAGGGCCTTGATAGCACTGGTTGGCGCTTTGCTAGGTGGAAAACTAATCAGTACGTGTACGTGATCGGGCATGACTTCCATTTTCTCAATCACAATGTCATTGTCGTCAGCCACCAATTATAGAATAGACTTCATTTCGTTTGATAATTGTTCAGTCACGAATGCCTTATTACGGTACTTAGTTACCCAGATTAAGTGGTAATGGAAATTATAGATATATCGTCTGGTATAAACAGCGTCCCTGATTTCTTCTTTTGCCATTGCAATTGCCTCCGTTGCTAATATCATTGTCTAATAGTATAATGCTATTAGACCAGCTAAAGGAGGTGGATATAGTGAAGTCAATGGCAAAAATGGAATATCATTACGGACTCAAAGTGCGAATTTATCCGAGCGATAAGCAAAAGCAGATTATCAAGCTAAATAGCGATGCTAGTCGGTTTATCTATAACGAAATGGTCGCTATTAATAAGGAACTTTGGCAACTAAAGCAAGTCAAGCTACCAATTGACACTGTTCAGTCACGAATTAAGCAATTGGAACTTCGCCAAAATGCTAAACAAATGTCGAATCATTTCCAGTTCTTAGGAGATAAAAGAATTGACAGCTTGACTAAAGCTAATGCCATTCAGAATTATCGAAAGGCATGGAATGCTTTTCGCAAAATTCACACCGCAGGTGTTCCTAATTTTCACCGGAAAAGCTACGTTTGGCGTTATCAAACTAACTGCCAGTATTTGAAACAGAAGGAAGCATACCTAACCAACGGAACTGTACGTTTTGAAGATAGTAAGCATGTTCTGGTTCCCAAATTAGGTCGGCTCCGTGTTAAAGGTTCCCACCAGCGAATCTTAGCTCGCAGTGCCGAAACTCGCATTGGAACGGTAACCATCACAAAAGACGCTATCGGGAGCTTCTTTCTCTCAATGCAGTTAGCGTCAGACGCTCCCTTTGTCACGATGTCAAAGCAGACTAACCGGCAAGTTGGAATTGATCTCAATACCGAAAACTTCCTGACTTCTAGCGATGGTCAAGTGATTGCTAATCCACGCTACTATCGAACCATTAAGGGACGATTAGCTAAAGCTCAACGCATTTTGTCACGTCGTGCCCGACGAGCTAAGAAAGAACATCGTTCTTTGCGAGAAAGTAGAAATTATCAAAAGCAACGATTGTTGGCGGCTAAAATCCATACCCAAATCTTTAGCCGTCGTAGAGCATTCTTACACCAACTCTCAACTACATTAATCAAGAACCACGATTTAGTAGTTGCCGAAGAGTTGCGGAGCAAGAACATGCTAAAGAACCACGCTTTGGCGATGAGTATTGCTGATGTGGGCTGGCGGACCTTCTTAGAAATGCTGACGTATAAGGCTGAACTTTATGGACGCCAATTCATTACGGTGAACCCTAAGAATACTACGCAAACCTGTCACGATTGTGGCTTTGTCATGGGAACCGGAAGTACGAAGAAACTCACTCTGGCCGACCGGGAATGGACATGTCCAAAGTGTCACGTTCATCACATTCGTGACCATAACGCAGCACAAAATATTCTGACTAAAGGAATTGCAAAACTGGCCTAACTTGGTCCGTCCCTACGGCAACCTGGGGACGCTAAAGGCATTGGTAATTGCCGTGTAAGACGAAACAGTTCGTAGAACTGTTCGCAGTGGCCTATCTATGCAAATTGTGGTTCAAGCACTCATCAGAAGGGTGTTTGCTCACAAGCCACGTCCTTTAGGGCGTGGTGGTTGACGGACCTGGCGGGATTGTCCTTTGTCGTCCTCGATGACATCGGGGCGTGGAAGGACGTAATTGGCAAAGAAATTGAAGATGCCCACTTCATGTGCCAAGACGAACGCGACGCCATGGACGAAATCACGCGCTACTCCAGCTTTCCGTACTTTACCACCAACGTAACGGCGGCCGACCCGTCCTATCACCCGGTGCCAGCCAACAACCGGGTGGAACGATCAATTAAGGGGCCCAAAGCGGAGCTGACGATTTACGTGACCGTCAAGCGGCAACGCCAAACCCAGGTGCAACCGTTAGTGGACCGCTTGAAAGCGGCCTGGGCAAAGCTACCGACCACCCCCACCACCGGGGGAACAAATGTGCTAAAATAGAGCAATTAAGCGATTGAGAAGGGGTCAAAATGGGAACTGTAATTATTTTACCGGAGCTGGGGCAGGTCACGGCGGCCTGGCAGGACTTAGTGGTGGGCCACCGCCAAAAGCAGGTGGTTGATTACGAACCGCTCTTAGAAGGGGCGCCGGAATTTGAAGAACTAAGTGCCCAAATAACGGCGCTGGTGCGCGCGGCCGAACAGCCGGTCACCTTGGTGGGCAACGGCTTTGGGGCATTGGTGGGTCTGCGGGTAGCCGCTAGCCAATCGGGGCGCATTGACCGCCTCTTGTTGGTGGCCCCCAACTACCACTTAACGGCCGACCTGACCGTCAGGGCGCTGCCATCGTTATTTACCCCCAAACCGGTCAAACAGCTCCTACGCTCCTTAAACGGGACCACCCTAGCCAAGTGGTTAACCACCGTCCAGTGCCGGGTGAGCGTGATCGCCAGCGACCGCGACCGGGTGGCCAGGGGCCTCGACTTACGGTTAGTCGACAGCCACTTTGTTCCCGTTAGCTTGCGCAAGGGGCTCAGTGAAGAGACCCTGGCGGCGATTGAAGATGAGTTGGCCTAGGAAGCGCTTGCCAGGCGGGGAAAATTCCGTCATAATGAACAAAAAGTAAGCACGAGGAGGAATTGCCATGCTACACAATCCCGTTGTTGATCAAATTACCAACCACCGTTCGATCCGTAAGTTTAAGGATCAAACGTTGACCGCAGAGCAGCTACAAACCCTGTACGCCGCCGCTAGTCAAACCTCGACGTCGATGTTTATGCAACAGTTTTCGATCCTGCACGTGACCGACGAAAAGTTGCGTGAGGGTGTTCGGAACATCTCCGGCCAGCCGTACATTGGTGCTAACGGGGATCTGTTCGTCTTTGTCGTTGACCTTTACCGTAACCAACAGATCCGCCAGCAGCTGGGTAAGGACGATGGCCGCCTGCACACGACCGACATCTTCTTCCAAGCCGTTGAAGACACGGTATTAGCCCTACAAAACTTCCTGACCGCCGCCGAAAGCCTGGGGCTGGGGGGCGTCGTGCTCGGTTCAATCAAAGATGACCCGGCCGAACTGGTCAAGGTCTTGAACATGCCCAAGATGACCCTGCCGTTGTTGGGGTTGCAAGTGGGGGTTCCCGACCAAGAACCGCAATTAAAGCCGCGTTTGCCACAAAACCAAATTGCCTTTGAAAATCACTACCCAACCGACTTTAAGGTGGGGGATCTAAAGGACTACGACGAAGTGGTCACGACCTATTACGACCTGCGTGATGCCAACCGGCGGATCGATTCCTTTACCAAGCAAATTTCCGGCGCCAAGCTGGCCGTTCACGACACGACCAGGGATAAGCTAGCCGCCACCATCCAAGCCCAGGGAATGGCACTCGATTGGGGCAAAAACTAGCCGGCGCCCCGACTTTTTGGTATTCTAAAGGAGCCACCGTAGCTTAATAGGTAGAGCGTCATTCATGGTAAGGGTGAAGGAGCTGGTTCAACCCCAGCGGGTGGCTTAGGGAAAGTGCGACTAACCTTTTCGACGGGCCGTTGGACTAAGCTAGGACGGGGGTTGGGGCGGAACGCACAGTTCTCCGGCCGTACTTAGGCACTAGGCCCGTGGTTGGGAGCACGTTATTAGAAGTGCGAATCAACCATTGGGCAGGACGTTTGAGTTGTTACAGAATGTAGCCGGGAGAAGGTAACGGTTCTCCTGGCTTTTTAATTACAAAAAGTAAGAAACGATGTTGACAATTGGGAGGGGTTCTCCTAAAATAATGAGCAATGAATGAGAAATTGCTGTGAATGGATGAGTAGTTTTTTAGGATGTCAAGAAGCGAGCCGGAGGTGGTGAAAGCCGGTGACAGTACAAAAGATGAAGATGGTCCAGGAGTGTTTTGATCGGTGAGCCCATGGTAAATTGATCACGGTTAACGTCCGCTATTGCGTTGCGCCCCCCCGGTTGGGGTGGCGCTTGAGGGTCCCAATGGGGCTGAAAACGGGTGGTAACACGGCTCAAGTAGTGCGTCCCGGAAAAGGCAGGTGCCTTTTCCGGGATTTTTTTGTTTTAAGGAGGAGAAAAGAGGATGCGCAAGTACCGGTGGTGGCTAGTAGCCATCTTGATTATTATTTTAGCGGCATTTGGTTTACACTTGGCCACTAGTAGTAAGGTCAGTCAACACACCGTAACGGTCGGGGCGATTGGACCGGACGTTCAGGTCTGGCAACACATCGCAAAGTCTAAGGCGGCTAAGAAAGCGGGTATTAAGATTAACGTTAAATCCTTTACCGATCCGATTGGCCTTAATAAGGCAACGGCTAGTGGTGAAATTGACGTGAATGCCTTTCAGTCTTGGTCGTACTTAGAGACATACAACAAGCAAAATAAAAAGGCTCAGTTAGCTGCATTGGGGACGACCTACTTAGAACCAATGGGAATTTATTCGAAACGATACAAGAAGGTTAGCGATTTACCAAACGGGGCAACAATTGCGATCGCCAATAATCCGGCTAACACCGCTCGTGGATTGCTCTTGTTACAAAGTGCTGGGTTGATCACCTTAAAAAAGGGCTTTGGCGTCACGTCTGGAACTAACGAGATTGCATCTAATCCACGCCATTTCAAGTTCGAAGAGATTGATGATACGACTGGACCACGGGTCTTAAACTCTGTCGATGCCGTATTGATCGGAAATACGATCGCCTTGACCGGTCACTTGAACGTCTTAACCGATTCGATTTACCACGAAAAAATCGATCAAACGACGAAGAATAACATTAATATTTTAGCAACCGCCAAGAAGAACGCTCACAACCAGACCTACCTGAAATTAGTTAAGCTTTACCACAATCAGCAAATTCAGGAATGGATCAAAAAGAAGTACCAAGGAACTAAGGTGGAAGTCAATAAACCCCTCTCGTACCTTGAAAAGTAGTAACCCTACTTTTCAACCAAGTTTGGTGACCCAAACAAGATTATCTGGTATGATGAATTATGCAACAAAAAAAGGCGCCCCTTCGCGTCTTTTTTGATTAAGGAAATTTTGGGTACGGTGGAGTCTGTCAGAAAGGTTTTGTATGTCTTTTATCATAACGCTAACGGGAATTTTATTCGTTACGCAACTGGTTTCCCACTTCTTTAACCGCTGGGGAATCCCAGACGTGATCGGCCAAATTTTAGTCGGGATCGTGGCGGGGCCGGCCGTTTTGGGTTGGATTCACCAGACCGCAATGATTGAGGAGTTCCAAGAGATCGGCGTGATCGTTCTAATGTTTATCGCCGGGTTGGAAAGCGACCTGTCACTGCTGAAAAAATACCTCAAACCGGCGATGGCCGTCGCGGTGGGGGGGATGGCCCTGCCAATCGTAGTCATGGGCCTAGCCTCGCAATTGTTTGGCCTCCAGTGGTTTGAGTCACTCTTTATCGGGGTGATTTTCTCGGCCACCTCGGTTTCGATTTCGGTGGCCGTCTTGCGCGAGTTTAACCAGATCGACAGCAAGGAGGGGGCGACGGTCCTCGGAGCGGCCGTGGCCGATGACATCGGTGGGGTTTTGATCCTGAGTGTCTTAATCTCCTTGATGAACGGTAAGGGTGGTGAATCGTCAACTAGCCTGCCGCTGATCATTATGATGCAAGCGATCTTCTTTGGCGGGACCTACCTGCTGGTCCGCTGGCTAGCCCCGTACCTGATGCACTTGAGCAAGCGCCTGTTGACGACGGCGGCCCCCGCCGTGATGGCAATGATCTTGTGCTTGGGGATGGCTTCGTTGGCCGACCTAGTTCACCTAAGCGGGGCAGTGGGGGCCTTTTTTGCCGGGATTGCCGTTGCTAACACCAAGGCCCGCCACGACATCGCCGAAGCCTTCGAGCCGCTTGGCTACGCCGTTTTCATCCCGGTTTTCTTTGTCAACGTGGGGCTGGTGATGCGCCTGAACCACTTCTTGGACTCACTGGTCTTCATCGTGGTAATGACGATTTTGGCCTGCCTGACCAAGTTGATTGGTTCCGGTGGTGGGGCCATGCTGATGGGCTTTGATCGCCAGTCTGGTTACGTGATTGGGAGCGGGATGATTGCCCGCGGGGAAATGGCTTTGATCACCGCCCAGATTGGGTACGAGGCCCACCTCCTGTCGTCTAAGTACTATTCCGACGTGATCACGGTGGTTGTGTTGGCGACTGTCTTGGCGCCCTTCATTTTAAAGCACGCCTTAAAGCGGCTGCACCACCCCGTAACTTATTAAAGCAAAAGAGCATTCCGACCTAGCTGGCTGGAATGCTCTTTTTTATCTTTGTGGTTCCGTGGGGGGGTCAATGGTTAAGTACTGGCTGGCCGCCCCGGTTAAAGCGGGCGTGACCGGCCCTAGCGTTAGCATCGTCAAGGCGTGCATTGCTCGGGTCGCCATCGTGTACAAGAGCCCGGTAGCTTGGTCGCCGAGGTGGGCGGCCGAGACGTTAGCGATCACCACGCCGTCGAATTCGAGCCCCTTAGCCAGGTAAATTGGCAAGATCAAGACCCCACTGGGGAGCTGGCTGTCTTCTTCGCTCAGGCGGTGCAGGTCAGTTACTTGGCCGTAGAGGTGGTGGTAAACCTGGCTGGCCTCTTCTTGATCCCTGGTCAAAACGGCGACGGTGGGAAATCGTTGCTGCATGGCTTGGACCGCCTTGATTAAGCCGGTTTGCCAGGCCGCTTGCCCGTAATGAACCTGAAGCTTGGCCGGGTCCCCGTGGCGGGCGAAGGCGGTGATTTCATCGCCGTCGGGCAACAGGGATTTGGCGAAGGTGGTGATTTCAAAGGTGGACCGGTAAGAGCGGCGTAGGGCAATTAAGCGGGGGTGCTTAGCTGCTAGGGCGTCGCCAACCCGGTTCAAGAGGGTTTCTGGTAACTCGAGCGGTTTGAAGAGGGCCTGCTCGGCGTCACCAATTACGGTAAACTTAGCGTCCGGAAAGGCGTGCTTGAGGTAGATCAAGGTCGCCAGCGAGTAGTCTTGCATCTCGTCAATGAAGACGTATTGGAAACTGCGGTTTTGCCCCCCACCGGTCAAAAGGTCGCGCAGGTATAAGAAGGGAGCGGTGTGGACTAGCTTGATCCGGTGAAATTCAACGCCGTGACTAAAGTCGGTGGCCAGTTGCTGTTGCACTGCTTCCGTGATGGGGCCGGTCAGGGGCAAGTGAAGCAGGAACTGGCGGTAGAGGGCGTGAAAGTCCAAAAAGTAGTTGTTGTAAATGGCGTCGGCAACCACCCGGAGCCGTTTTTTCGCCCAGCGGCGGGCTAGGTAGGCGGCTTGGGCCTGTTCATCCGCAAAGTCATCGATCGTCTTTTGGCCGTAGAGGGCGTGAAGCTCTTGGTTGGACAGGGTGTCGAGCTCTTTGGCCACCCAGTCGCGCTTGGCTTCGGTGGTAGCTAGGTGCTGAAGGCGGCGGAGCAGGGCGTTTTTGACCTTAACTAGCCGGTCGGCCACCGTCATTTTAGCGACCTGGTGGTGATAGATGCTGGCGATCGCTTCTTTGGTAAACAGGGTGCGCCCTTCAAAGGTCAGGTCGGCGAACTGAAGGGGGGCTTGGCTGTTGGCCAGTTGGTCGACGTAGTCCTTGACGGCGGCCATGCTAGCGGCGCCCTCCAACCAATCCGCTACCGGGTGGGGGGCATTGGATTGCTGGCGGGTTTCATAGCGGTCAAAGAGTGATTCAACTTGTAGCCCTTCAAAGCGGCGGGCTAAGAAGTTAGGTAGGGTTACCTGGCGCATGTTACGTTCACCAAGCGAGGGCAGGACCGAAGCGATGTAGTGGGAGAACAAGAGGTTGGGTGAGAAGAGGACGATTTGGTCGGCGTTCAGCGATTCACGGGCGTGGTAGAGCAGGTAAGCAATCCGCTGGAGGATCGCCGAGGTCTTCCCGGAGCCGGCCACCCCTTGGACCACCATCAAATCGGCGGTGGTGTTTCGAATGATGTCGTTTTGTTCCTTTTGGATCGTGGCGACGATGTTTTGCATCGTCTGATCGTTTTGCCGCCCCAGGGCCGCTTGCAGCATGGCGTCGCCGACCGTTTCATTGGTATCAAACATGTTTTCAATCTGGCCGTCATGGATGGTGAACTGGCGCTTTTTAACCAGGGTCGTCCGTTGGGTGCCGGCCGGGGTTTGGTAAGTTACCGGGCCCAGGGTGCCGTTGTAATACACCCCGGCAATCGGGGCGCGCCAATCGTAAATCAAAAAGTCGGTCCGGTCCTCATTCATTAAAGAGGCCGTGCCAATGTACAGGGACTCGGCTTCTGCTTGCCCCGGGTCTTGAATGTCGATGCGGCCAAAGTAGGGTTGGGCCCGCAACTGTTTTAGGGTGTCCAGTTGGTGAGCCAGGATGGTTTCGTTTTCGCTGGCCCGGGCCACCAGTTGGCGCTGTTGTTCGATTTCGGACCGTGATTCGGCAATGTCGTCGATTTCGTAGCGGTTAATTGAGGCGTTTTCGCTGTAGTTTTGCTCCACCGCCCGGGTTTCTTGGTGGGCGGCCGCTAGTGCTTGTTTGGCCCCTTCAATTTGGCGGTCGATTTCCTTGATTACCGTATCCACCCGCGCTTGTTCTCGTTGTTGTTCCGTTAGTTCAGTCACCAAATGACCCCCCAAATAAAAAATTGTCAATCCATTGTAGCACTCGGTACCCATCAATTAACAGAAATCTGCTAGTTAACTTTGGCCGGGTGAGAATTTAATTTGTGGGGGATTATCCGTGTTGCCCCCGGTTGAAAAATGGTAACATAAGAGGGATAAACATTACGAAAAAAACAAAAATTGAAAAGGGGGGTGATGAGTCGTGGAAAACCTGGCGATTGTTGACCTGGGCTCTAATTCCGTCCGCATGGCAATCACGGAAATTGCCGACAACGGGGACTTTCGGGAGATCAAGCGGGTCAAGGAAAACACCCGCTTGTCCGAGGGAATGGGAACGGAGAAGATCCTCCAACCGCAAGCAATTGAACACACGATTGCGGCCTTAAAACGGTTCAAGCGACTTTATCAGGGTTTGCCCAACCTGCAGGTGCGGGCGATCACCACGGCGGCCGTCCGCCAAGCAAAAAACCGCCGCGAGTTTTTGGACCGGGTCAAAAAAGAGACCGGCCTGGAATTTCAGGTGCTGTCCGGGCGCAAGGAGGCCTACTACGACTACCTAGGGGTGGTGCGCACTTTAAAACTGAGCCACTGCCTGATTTTAGACGTGGGCGGTGCCAGCAGCGAGTTGATCCTCGTTCAACACAAGAAGGCCCGCGACCTAATCTCGCTGCCGTTTGGGGCGGTTAACCTGTCGGAACAGTACCACCTGGGCGGCTTCGTACGGGCCGACGACCTCTTCCGTGCCCAGTCAATGGTCATGGAGCGCTTCAACAAGATCCCGTGGTTGCGCTACGCCACCCGGGTACCGATCGTCTTGTTGGGCGGGGCCAACCGGACCCTAGCCCGGATGACCTACGCCCACCGGCGCCAGCACGGGAATTCCTTTCACGGCTACCGGCTGTCGTCCAAGGTGGTGTACGGCACCTACCGGGAGCTATTGAACCGTAACCTAGCCCAACGCAAGAAGATGCCGGGACTAGAGGCCGACCGCGCCGACATCATCATTGGGGGGATGTTACCCCTGGTGTGCTTGTTGCAACGTAATAGCGACGGGCGGGTAATTTTCTCGGAATCCGGCGTGCGGGAAGGGATCATTACCGAGTACATTCAAAAACGGCAGAAGGGGGAGCAAAATGGCTAAGGACTGGACCCACGGTTTTTACAAGCGGAGTGCGCAGGAACGGCGTAGCTTGGTTAAACAAGCGAGCGCCCTTAGTGATCAGCAAGCCCAAACCCTAGCCAACCAAGCCACCCAGCTCGGCGATCAACTGGTGGAAAACTACCTAACCGACTACCACCTGCCCGAGGGCCTCTTGGTCGGGTTAGTGGTCAACGGCCAAGACTACATCCTGCCAATGGTCACCGAGGAGCCATCGGTGATTGCCGCCGCTAGCAACGGTAGCCAGCGGGTTGCTAAGAGCGGCGGCTTTGTAGCCACGGCAGGGCCCCGGGCGCTGGTGGGGCAAGTCGTCTTGTGTGACGTGGTAGACTTTGGCGCCACCAAGGACTGGCTGCTGGACCACCAGGAACCAATCCTGGCGGTGGCCAATGACGCCCACCCGTCGATGCAAAAACGGGGCGCCGGAGCCAAAGGGATCCGGGTACGGATTGAACCACCCTTTGTTAGCCTCGACCTCTTGATCGACGTCTCCGAGGCGATGGGGGCCAATTCGGTCAACACGATGGCCGAAGCGGTTGGCGCCTGGCTAAAGGAGCAGGGCTACCAGGTCCTCACCGCCATCTTAAGCAACCTAGCCACCGACAGCTTACAGACGGTGACCTGTCAAATCGATCCGGCCCACCTGGCCACGAGCGAAATGGACGGGGTGACGGTGGCCAAGCGGATTGCCTTGATGAGTGACCTGGCCCAGGTGGACGTTTACCGGGCCACCACCCACAACAAGGGGATCATGAACGGGATCGACGCCCTGGTCCTCGCTAGCGGTAACGACTGGCGGGCAATCGAAGCCGGCGCCCATGCTTACGCCGCCAAAGACGGCCACTACCGGGGGCTGGCGACCTGGCAATTTAAGGACGGCCGCCTGGTCGGGGAGCTAACCCTGCCAATGCCGATCGGCGTGGTTGGCGGTTCGATCAATCTGACTCCCCAATCCCAGGTCAATTACCAAATATCGCAAATTAAGAGTGCCAAGGAACTGGCGGGTGTAATCGTTGCCGGGGGCTTGGCCCAAAACTTAGCGGCCTTGCGGGCCCTGGCCACCACCGGTATCCAAGCGGGGCACATGAAACTCCAGTACCGCTCCCTAGCACTTAGCGTGGGAGCGACAACCGCCGAGGCGCCCGTCCTCGCTAAGCAGTTAGCGGCGGCGGGACACGCTGATCGGCAGGTAGCTAGCGAACTGCTGGCCCAACTCAGAAAGGAAGCACACGATGGCAGAAGAGAAGATTGAACTATCAGCACCAGTTAAGGAATTGTTGGACGAAGTCGATGCCTTGTACCCCTTAGGGATGGTCCACGTTGACTTCACCGGTGACAAGAGTGGCTTTGTTCGCCACGACCAGGCCAACCTAAAGCAGGTACCGGGGATGATGGTGGTCCAAGTCAGCGACCTGACGGAGCCCAACTACACGGCTTCCCACGAGCTCTTGCACCTTTACTACACCCTCAAGCAATACCCGCAGGTGCTCTTCAACCTAACTTGGGGTGACGAGGATTTAGACGATCAGTCGCGGATGTTTGCCACCGGCCTGTACGACGCGGTGATGCACCGCTTGATCGTGGCCGAACAACGCAAGCGCGGCCTGATTAACGACCAAATTGAACAAGAGTACTTAATGGGGTTAAAGGACGCCCTGCCAAAGGAGGACGCCGACCCGCTAGCTAGTGCGGACCAGAAGATGAACACCCTGGTGCGGGTGATTAACCTCTTTGACGCCCTGACCTTTTACGGCGAGCACCTGGTTGCGGTTGAAAAAGAGTTGGTCGCCAACTACCCCTACGCCCTTTCCGTGGCGAAGGAGTGGCAAGCTAAGCTCTTCAACCGGCCAATGGAAACGCCGTGGGAAACCCGGCGCACGATCGTTAACCTCTTTAAGCTGGTTGACGAACAGATGCGTAGTTGGGGGTTGCCGGTCTTAAACAACCAGCGTTACACGACCGTGACCCCGGTCTTGTCCGAGCGTCAATTACGGCTGGAAGTTAAGCAGGTCTTTGAAATTTACCGCTCCGACATGCAGTTAAAGGGTAACCAGGGGGATGCCTACGCCGGCTTACGGCGCGGCGACGGGCAAAACTCCTTTGTCATCCCGATGCCGGAGAAAAACAGCCCGGCCGAATTCGTCAAGCTCTACGCTGAACCCGTACAAGAATTTTTGGAGAAACGCGGCTTTCCGTACACCGTTCGGGAGGGATAACCATGCTAGAACAACAAGCCTTGTTTGATCAGGCCCACCAGATCGTCTTTTTGACCGGGGCGGGAGTTTCGACTGCCTCGGGGATTCCCGACTTTCGCTCGGCCAACGGGCTGTACAAACAAAACCAAAACGCAGAGTACTTCTTGAGCCACCGCTATTTTCAAAGCGATCCGGAAGGGTTTTACCAGTTTTGCAAGGATAACCTTTACTTCCCGGACGCCAAGCCGAACGTGATTCACGAAAAGCAGGCTGCCTACACCAAGCTCGATAAGGCAACGGTGATCACCCAAAACATCGATAACCTGTACGAGCTGGCCGGGACCAAGCGCTTAGTCGACTTTCACGGCAACCTATTTGACGTCTACTGCGAAAAATGTGGCGCCCACGTGCCAGTTGAAGAGTACCTAACTAGTCGCCTGCACAAGCTTGACCAAGGGCCGCTGCGCCCTAACATCGTCTTGTATGACGAGGGAATTTCCCAGGTGGCGATAAACCAGTCCTTGGCCGCCATGCAAGCGGCCGACCTGATTGTGGTGGTGGGGACCTCGATGAAGGTTTACCCCTTTGCTAGCTTGTTGGAATACGCCAAGCCGGGGGTTAAGATCCTGGCCGTTAACCAAGAGCCGCTGGAGTTGCCGGGCAACTTTGAAATGGTGGTGGCTGACGCCACGGACTTCTTTGGGCAGCTGGAGGTTCGGTAAAGAGTAAGTGCGACCCAATCTATCAAACAGGCCGTATGACTAAGCTAGGGCAAAGGTTGGTGCCTTGGCGCCGTTCTTTGCCCGTACTTAGGCACTAGGCGGGTTGTCGACGACGCTTTTTATGTAACACTTAAAAATCCAAAAGAGGCTAGGAAATTTTCCCAGCCCAGCCCCTTTTTCGTCTAAATTGAGATTCAGAAAATTAATTGCGGAGGTTTAAATGACTAGAGTGGTGAAGCGCACCATCAACATCATGTTGGTGTGCCAATTTTTGATTTGTTTGGGGATGAGCCTGATTTTCCCGGTGGAGCCGGCGATCAAACAGGCTTACCACCTATCGGCCTTTGACATGGGGGTGATGACCGCCCTCTTTGCCCTAGTCCAATTCGTGGCCTCACCGGTGGTCGGTCGGGTTTCGGATAAGTGGGGGCGCAAGCAGATGCTGGTTTGGGGCTTAGGCATCTTTGCCGGTGCCGAGTTCTTGTTTGCGGCCTGTAACTCGCTGGCCGCCTTTAATACCTCACGGGCGATTGACGGGTTGGCGGCGGCGATGTTTGTTCCAACCTCGATGGCCCTAGCCGCCGACATCACCACCCCGGCGCAGCGGGCTAAGGTGATCGGCTGGCTGTCGGCCTCTTTTTCCGGCGGGCTGATCTTGGGCCCCGGGATTGGTGGAATTTTGGCCGCCGACAACTTCAAGTTACCCTTCTGGGTGGCCGGAGTGTTAGGGGTTATTTCGACGATCGTGGCCGCCATTTGGTTGCCTAGCGATGAAAAGGTGGGGGTTACCCACCACGAAGAACACCGCCAGGAGAAGTCGACGATGACGGCGTTAAAGGAGATTTGGTCGCCAACCGTAAGCCTGCTCTTCTTGATGATTTTAGTGGCCGCCTTCGGGTTGGCCGGGTTTGAGGCGATTTACTCGCTGTACGTCAACCAGGTGCACGGCTTTGACCTGGGCCAAATCGCCTTGGTCTTGACCTTAAACGGAATCATTTCCTTGGTCCTGCAGGTCTTTTGCTTTGAAGCGATGGTTAAGTGGCTTGGGGAGTTGCGCTTGGTTCGCTGGGCCTACTTGCTAGCGGCGGTCGGGACGGTCTTTGTCATTTACGACGGCATCGCTTGGCAAATTACCTTAGCGACCCTGGTCGTCTTTGAAGCCTTTGACCTCTTACGCCCGGCGATTACCACCCTGTTGACCGACCTGGGGGAAGACAACCAGGGCTTGATTAACGGGATGAACATGTCCTTAACTAGCGTCGGTAACGTGATTGGGCCGCTAATGGCCGGGGCCTTGTTGGATCGCAACTACCTGTACCCTTACTGGGTGGTAATTGCCTTTCTGTTAGTGGCCTGGGTGTTGACCTTCGCCGTCCGGCGCCGCTTTAGGGCCTAGGCGCTTGCAAACGAAGCTGGATTGGCGCAAGATACACTAAAAGGAGGGGATTGAAATGAAGGTCACCGTTGGCTTGACGACCTGGAGCGAACACCCCAGTTTGATTAACAACGCCCGCAAGAAAACGACCTTAAAGGAGTACGGCCAACACTTTCCGGTGGTCGAGGTTGATACCTTCTTTTACGCCCTGCCCCAGCTCACGACGGTGCAAAAGTGGCTAACCGACGTGGCCCCGGGCTTTCAGTTTATCGTTAAGGCCCACCAGGTGATGACCGGACACCAAGAAGCCGTTGGCGGCCCCCAGGCCGTCTTCACCCAGTTCAAACAGGTCGTGGCGCCGTTAGTTAGCACCGGTCAGCTTAAAACGGTCCTCTTCCAGTTTCCACCCTACTTTGACGCCCGGACCGAACACATCGAGTACCTACGCACGGTGCGGGAACTGATGGGGAACCTGCCGGTCGCCGTCGAGTTGCGTAACCGTTCCTGGTACCAATCGGGAGTGGGCGATGCACTGGTCAATTATTGCCGTGACCTAAAGCTGACCCTGGTGGCCGCCGATGAACCCCACCAAACCCAGGGCGGAATTCCCTTTTTCTTGACTACTACGACGCCGCACCTAACCCTGATCCGCTTGCACGGGCGCAACCAAGCCGGCTGGCAGGCCGGGGGCAAGGACTGGCGGGGCAAGCGGACCCTGTACCGATACTCGGCGAGCGAACTAACCGACCTGGCCCAAGCAATTCAAGATCAACAGCCGCAACCAAAAGAAACTTGCGTCATCTTTAACAACAACTCGGGGGGCGATGCGGCCGACAACGCCGTCGCCCTCAGCCGGCAAATGGATTTACACTTTACGGGCCTGACCAAACAGGACCCGACCCAACTAGAACTCTTTTGAAGTCACGCGGTTTTGCGCCAGTTTGGTTCGAAATCGGCGTGGCTTTTTGCTATACTGGAAGTTAACGAAAAAACGATTATCGGAAAAGAGGTCCCGCTGTATGGCTGAACAACCAACCTACTACATCACAACACCAATCTATTACCCATCCGGACGACTTCACATCGGTAACTCCTACACGACGGTTGCCTGTGACGCCGAGGCCCGCTTCAAGCGGCTCAGTGGTTTTGACGTGTTCTTTTTAACCGGGACGGACGAACACGGGCTAAAGATTGAACAAAAGGCCGAAAAATTAGGTAAGGATCCGCAAACCTACGTCGATGAAATGGCGGCTGGTATCAAGGAACTGTGGCAAAAACTGGAAATCACCAACGACAAGTTTATCCGCACCACCGATGGCTACCACGAAGCCGCCGTTCAAAAGATCTTCCAACAACTCCTCGACCAAGGAGATATCTACAAGGGCGAATACGTGGGCTGGTACTCGGTCGATGACGAAGAGTACTTCACCGAAAGCCAACTCAAGGAAGTCTTCAAGGACGAAAACGGCCAGGTAACCGGTGGGATTGCCCCGTCTGGCCACGAAGTTCAACTGGTGAAAGAAGAGTCCTACTTCTTTAAGATGAGCAAGTACGCCGATTGGCTGATGGACTACTATAAGGCCCACCCCGACTTCATCCAGCCAGAATCGCGGATGAACGAAATGGTTAAGAACTTCTTGGAACCAGGCTTAGAGGACCTGGCCGTAACCCGGACCTCCTTTAACTGGGGGGTCAAGGTGCCAAACGACCCGAAGCACGTGGTCTACGTGTGGATCGACGCCTTATCCAACTATATTACCGCCCTGGGCTACGGCAGCGACGACGACAGCCTCTTTAAGAAGTACTGGCCAGCCGACGTTCACATGGTTGGTAAAGAAATTGTCCGGTTCCACACCATTTACTGGCCAATCATACTCCACGCCCTGGGCTTGCCACTGCCTAAGCACGTCATCGGCCACGGCTGGTTGACGATGAAGGACGGCAAGATGTCCAAGTCCAAGGGGAACGTGGTTTACCCAGAAACCCTGATTGACCGTTACGGCTTAGACGCCACCCGTTACTACCTGTTACGGGCGATGCCGTTTGGAAATGACGGGGTCTTCTCACCGGAAGACTTCGTCGAAAAGGTTAACTACGACCTGGCTAACGACCTGGGGAACCTCTTGAACCGGACCGTGGCGATGGTCAACAAGTACCAAGCCGGCAAGTTGGTGGGTCAACCAGGGGCCACGACCGACTTTGATGCTGACTTAGAGCAAGTGGCCCAAGACGCCCTGGTGGAATACCGGGAATTGATGGATCAGACCCGCTTTGCCGACGCCCTGTCCGCCATCTGGAAGTTGATCGCCCGGGCCAACAAGTACATTGACGAAACCGAACCGTGGGTCTTGGCCAAGGATGAACAACAAGCACCCGTCTTAAGCGATGTTTTGACCCACCTGGCCAAGTCATTGCGGATGGTAGCGGCCATGCTGCAACCAATCATGCCAACGGCACCCAAGGAAATCCTGGGCCAACTGGGCCTAGCCAAGGAAGCCATTTCCCTCTCTGACCTCTCCTTTAACGACTTCCCGGCCGATGTAGTGGTGGTTGAAAAGGGAACGCCGATCTTCCCACGGCGCGACATCCAAGAAGAAGTCGACTTCATTAAGTCCCAAATGAGCGCCAACGAAAAGCAAAAGGGGCGCAAGGCCATGGAAGCGGCCAAGACTGCTAGCGTTGACCCAGTCAAAGCCGAAATCCAGTTTGACGACTTTGACAAGGTGGACCTGCGGGTCGGCTTGATTAAGGAAGCCGGCAAGGTGAAGGGCGCTGATAAGTTGCTGAAGTTCACCCTCGACGACGGCATGGGCGGGCGCCAAATCCTGTCCGGGATCGCTAAGTGGTACCCAGTACCGGAAGAACTGGTGGGTAAGAAGGTCGTCTTCGTGGCCAACCTGGCTCCCCGCAAGCTCCGTGGTGAAATTAGCCAGGGGATGCTCTTATCCTCTGAATTAAACGGCCAGGTACAACTAGTGTTAGTTCCAGACAGCCTGGAAGTTGGCTCAACGGTCTGCTAAGCAATGACGATTAAGATTTACGATTCGCACACCCACTTAAACGATGAGGCCTTTTACGGTGACGTAGGGGCCTTTTTGGCCCGGGCTAAACATTACGGGGTTACCGAGCTGAACATGATTGGCTCCAACCGGCTGTTAAACGACCGCGCCCTTAAACTAGCTAGCACCTACCCGGGCTTGCACGCCGTAATTGGCTTTCACCCCGAGGACCTAGCGGAAGTAACCCCGACCGATTGGGAGGGGCTAAAAAAGGCGTTGCGACGTCCCGAGGTTGTGGGGGTGGGCGAAGTCGGCTTAGACTTTGTCAACGGAATCGCCGACCACCGGGCCCAAGAAGCCGCCCTAGTTGAACAAATTGACTTGGCTAACCAGCTAAGCTTACCGGTGGTGATCCACTGCCGCGAGGCCCTGGCCGAAACATACCGGGTCCTAGTGGAGCACCCGGTTAAAGCGGGGGGCGTGATGCACTCCTTTAGCGGTGATGCAGCGTGGGCGGAAAAGTTCCTTGACCTGGACTTTGACCTCTCCTACAGCGGGGTGGTCTCCTTTACCAAGGCAACGGAAGTTCACGAAGCCGCCAAGGTAACCCCTTTGGAGCGGATGATGGTAGAAACGGACGCACCCTACCTGACCCCGGTTCCGTACCGGGGGAAGCAAAACGAGCCCGCCTTCACCTACTTTGTGGTCGAAGCGCTGGCCAAACTCTTGCAACGCTCCGTAGAAGAGGTGGCCTCAGCGACGTTGCAGACCGCGACAAACCGGTTTTTGAAAGGACATAATGGACAAGATTAAAGAAGTAATTGTGGTGGAGGGTAAAGACGACACCAAGCAGGTGCAACGAGCCGTGTTGGCCGACACCTTTGAAACGAACGGCTCCGCCCTGTCAAAAAAGGCGCTTGAACAAATAAAAAAACTCCAGCAAAGCCGGGGGGTGATCGTCTTCACCGATCCCGATTTTAACGGCGAACGGCTCCGTAAGCTGATCGGCCAAAACGTTCCCGGCGTCAAACACGCCTTCATCCGGCGCGACCAGGGGGTGCCAACCGAGGCCCACGGGAGCCTGGGGGTTGAACACGCAAGCTCGGCGACCATCTTGGCGGCCCTGCAAAACGTCTACACCACCACTCACGTTTTAACCCCCACCTTTAGCAACCAGGACCTCATCAAGGCGGGCTTGGCGGGGAGCCCGGTAGCTAAGAGGCGCCGGGAGCGCCTAGGTGAATTGCTGGGGATTGGCTATGGCAACGCTAAGCAACTATTGAAGCGTCTCGACCTCTTTGCCATTGACCGGCCGACCTTTGAACGGGCGGTTGCACAACTTGATCAGGAAGGGAAAACGCATGAGTAAGCAAATCGGGAGTCCCTCGCGGACCCGCGCCATTATGAACCAGTACGGTATTCACGCTAAGAAGGGCTTTGGCCAGAACTTTTTGACCAACCCCGACGTCTTGAGTGGAATCGTGCGGGCGGCTGGTATTACCAAAGACGATAACGTAATCGAGATCGGGCCCGGAATCGGGGCCCTGACCGAAAAGCTGGCCCAAGCGGCCGGCGAAGTGGTTGCCTTAGAAATCGACGAAAGCCTCCTGCCGGTGTTAGACGACGTGTTAGCCCCCTACGGCAACGTAACGGTTTTAAACCAAGACGTTTTGAAGGCCAACCTAGCCGACCTGGTTCAGACGGCCTTTAAGGACCCGACCAAGCCAGTCAAGGTGGTCGCTAACCTACCGTATTACATCACCAGCCCGATTCTGTTTGCCCTCTTAGCCAGCCAAGTGGAGTGGGCGGCGGTTTGCGTGATGATGCAAAAAGAGGTCGCCGATCGCCTGGTGGCCAAGCCGGGAACTAAGGACTACGGCGCCCTGACCTTGGCGATCGACTACCGGATGGACGTCAAAGTCGCCTTTAACGTCTCACGCAAGTCCTTTGTACCAGCCCCCAACGTTGACTCGGCGATTGTCGTTTTGACGCAAAAGAGTGCGGCCCTGCCGGTGTCCCCCTTTAACGAGGACCGCCTCTTTGGCCTGATTCGGGGCTGCTTTGCCCACCGCCGCAAGAGCTTGTGGAACAACCTTAAGACGATCGTCGGCAAGGACGAGGACCGCCTAGGGAAGGTAAAAGAAGTCCTGGACCGGTTGGAAATCGATTCCCAAACCCGGCCGGAACGCTTGAGCCTGGTGGACTTCATCAACTTAGCGAACGCCATGCACGAAAAGGAATTGCTATAAAAGTGGGGAAGAGTTTCCCTGACAATTGCAAGCATCGCGAACTTAGGTGGTAGCTTGCTGTCTAATGTTCGAATGTATAGTAAGAGGCCGGAGAAAACACGTTTTCCCCGGCCTCTTTTTGCCGTCACTAACCGCGGGGATGACGGATGACAGAGTACCGCAGGCGGCGCTCACCCTTGCCCCGAGCGAATGACTTGGCGGCTTTCCTCATACCTTTTGCGTCAATTAGCGAGAATTAGTATAATTAAGGGCAAACTGAGTCGAAAGGGGGACTGTGGAATGATCGTGACGGAAAAGGCACCGGCCAAGATTAACTTGGCCCTCGATACGCCCATGCGCTACCTTGACGGCCTGCCCCGCTGGAACATGGTGATGAACGCCGTTGACCTGGCTGATTACGTCACCGTGGAGATTCACCACCGACCACAGACGATCAAGGTTTACACCAACAGCGGTTTTTTACCCAATGACCAACGCAACCTAGCCTACCAAGCCGCCCACATCCTAAAGACCCGCTTTCACCAGACTGATGGGGTTACCATCCGAATCAAAAAGAAGATTCCGGTGGCGGCCGGCCTCGGTGGCGGGTCTTCGGACGCGGCGGCCGTCTTGCGGGCCCTCAATAAGGCCTGGCGCCTTGGTTTATCGTTAGACGAGTTGGCGCGCTTATCCTTATCAATCGATTCCGACGTGCCCTTTTGCGTGTACTCCCAAACGGCCCACGTGACCGGCCACGGGGAGATCGTGGAACCCCTGCCGGCCTTTCCCCACTACTGGGTGGTGATTGCCAAACCCAAGCTATCAGTCTCGACCCCGGTTATCTTACGCCAGATTAATTACGAGCGTTTGGTCCACCCGCAAACGGACCAGCTGGTGGAAGCCATCAAGGAAGGAAAGTTTCAGGAGAGCTTTCAGTACATGGGTAACGCCCTAGAGGCGGTGACCATGGAGGCCCACCCCGAAATCGCCCGTTTAAAGGAACGGATGCAAAAATTAGGGGCCGACGTGGCACAGATGAGCGGGACTGGTCCCAGTGTCTTCGCCTTGTGCCACGCCGAATCACGGGCCAAGCGCATTTATAACAGCCTGCGTGGCTTTTGCCCGGAGGTCTACCAAGTCGTCTTGTTATAACTGAACTACCAAACCCTGGGCGCTACGTGAAAAACTGCCCGGGGTTTCCACGTGTTAGGCAAAGAGTTTAACTTTTTTAAAAAAAGGCTTGCCATTTTGACCCAGACCAGTTATTATTCTTCAGTCTTAATCGTAAGGATTACGATTTAATGGGAAATAAGACTGGAGGATTTTGTGATGAAGCGAAAATACTGGGGAATTGGGGCGCTTGTGGTCGTCCTCGCCGTAATCGTGGGCTTAATGGTGACGGGGTGGAGCCCGTCTAAGTCCCACCAAAAGCCAATCCGCGTGGTGACGAGCCTGAACTTCTATGGAGAAGTGGCCAAGGCCGTGGCTGGGGATCACGGGACGGTGACCTCCTTTATTAACAGTTCGGCCGTTGAACCCCACGAGTTACAACCAACGACCAAGCAGGCCAAGCAGGTTGCCATCGCTAACGTGGCGATTGAAAACGGGCTGGGTTACGACGCTTGGATGAGTAAGATGGTCAAGGCCGACAGCAAGAACAAGATCACCCTGATTAACGTCGGTGAACAAGTCGCCAAGGAAAAAGACGGCGCTAACGAACACGTTTGGTACCGCCCGGCAACGATGAGCACTTTGGCCACCACCTTAGCCAAGCAATTTAGCAAGCTGGATCCCGACCACAAGGCCGACTACGAAAAAAACGCCAAGGCTTACCAAGCCAAATTACAAAAGCTCGACAAGGTAATTGCACAAGCCAAGCAAAACGTGGGCGATAACCGCTTAGTGGACGTTAGCGAACCGGTCTTCGATTACGCCTTGGAAAACTTGGGTTACCAAATCAATGACCAACACTTTGAAAAGGCCGTTGAAGATGACAGTGATCCGTCACCAAAGGACATCCAACAAATCCAAGATGACATTACCAACCACCGGATCGCCTTCTTTGTTAACAACAGCCAAGAAAGCGGCAAAACGGTGGAAAACCTGGTTAAGTTAGCCAAGGAAAACAACGTTCCGGTCTTAAACGTAACTGAATCCGAACCAGACGGGGAGGACTACGTTTCTTGGATGACCAAGCAATACCAAGCCTTGCTTAAAATCCAACGAGGTGAATAATTATCCCAATTGTAAACGTCGAAAACTTAACACTAGCTTACGGCGATAAAGAAGTCATTACGGGCCTGAATTTTCAGGTTAACCCGGGTGACTTTTTAGTCGTTGTGGGGGAAAACGGGGTCGGGAAGACGACGATGGTCCGCTCCTTGTTAGGGCAATTAAAGCCCCGCCAGGGCCAGATCAAGCTGGCTTCAGACATCAAGATCGGCTACGTCCCCCAGTTCCGGAACTTGGATAGCGAATACCCCCTGTCGGTTCGCAATTTTGTGGCCCTAAACTTACCGACCAACCGGATACCGTGGTTGAACCGAACGGAGCGGCAAAGGGTTAAGCAAATTGTGGCCGCGACCGACCTGACCCGGATTGCCGACCGGCCACTCGGTATGGCGTCGGGGGGCGAAAAGCAACGGGCCTACTTGGCTCAGGCCCTGTTAGCCGACCCGCAACTCTTGATTTTAGATGAATCAACGGCCAGCCTCGATAACGAAATGAAGTACGACTTGCTTGACCTGGTGGAAGACTTCCGGGCCAAGGGAGGGGCCGTCCTCTTTGTCACCCATGATTGGGACCTTGCTCGCCACTATGGGACCCGTTACTTACACCTAGAAGCGGGGCAGGCGACGAGCGGACCAATCAGCGAACTACCGATGGGCGAGGAGGAAGAATAATGTTTGAACTGTCATTTATGCGTTACGCCTTTATTGCTTCGACCTTCATTGCGATCGTATCGGGAGTGATCGGGGTCTTTGTGGTCGCCCGGCGGATGTCGTTTTTGACCCACACCCTGTCTGAAATTGGCTTTGCCGGGGCCTCGTTTGCCGTTTTTGCCGGCTGGCAGGCCCTAAACGGGATGCTCTTGTTTACCATGCTGTCGTCGGTAATGGTCGGGCAGATGAGCATTAAAGAATCCCGGCGCGAAGCTGTGATTTCGGCGGTTTCGGCCCTGTTTATCGGGTTGGGGATCCTCTTTTTATCCCTGTCTAACCAAACGGCTAGCTCGGCGACGAGCATCCTCTTTGGTTCGGTGGTGGGGATTTCCAAGCGGGAAGTGTGGCAGCTAGTCTTATTGTCGCTGTTAGTCCTGGCGGTGGTCTTTCTCATGTACCGGCGCCTCAAGTTTGATTCCTTTGATCCGGTGGGGGCCCGGGTTAACGGGGTCAACGGAACGCTCGTGTCGGTAACCTTTTTAATCCTGGTCGCCCTGTCCGTTTCCGTGGCGGCCCAGATCGTGGGCTCCCTGCTAATCTTTATCCTCTTAACCCTCCCGGCGGCCGCGGCTAAGTACTACGCCACCGGGACCGCCAAGATGATCGGCTTAGCGATTTTATTTGCCCTGTTGGGGACCTGGTTGGGCCTTTACCTGGGCTACGTCACTAACTGGCCGATCTCGTTTTTCATCGCCGTGATTGAAGTCGTAATCTACGTCAGTGCCCTTTACTATCACCACCGGGTGGTTGCTTAAGTGACCACGGGTGCTTTCTAATATCAGTAACTTAAAAAAAGCCATTCCGAACCATGTTCGGAATGGCTTTTTTTATTTTTCGGATAAATCGTTTAACGTTGGGTAATTTTTGATAATAATTAGGCAAAAGACGAACAATTATGGTATTATGGCAAGGTAAATCACTTAGGAAGACCCAAAATTCGCTGGCCAGGTTGACCGGCATCAAGTAAAGAGGTAAGAAGATGAAAGTAAGACGTAGTAACCGGCTGGTTGACATGACGCGCTACCTGCTCGAACACCCCCGTGAATTGGTATCCCTGAAGTACTTTGGGGAACGTTACGGCTCGGCTAAGTCCTCGATTTCTGAAGACTTAAGCATTATCCGGACCACCTTAGCTGATTGGGGGGTCGGCCGTTTAGAAACCCTACCAGGTGCTTCTGGTGGTGCACGTTTGACGCCACTGTACGCCGAGGAAAACGCCACCCGGGTTATTGATGAGCTAGTGGCAGCCGTTAACGACGATTCCCGGCTCCTGCCTGGGGGCTACGTTTACTTGTCCGACTTGTTAGGGCGTCCGGAAATCCTCCGCGAAGTTGGTCGCTTGGTGGCCACCCAGTACGTCGACAAGGACGTGGACGTGGTTATGACCGTGGAAACCAAGGGAATTCCGATCGCCCAGAGCGTGGCGATGTATTTAAACAAGCCGTTTGTGATCGTGCGGAACTCGTCACACATCACCGAGGGATCAACCGTGTCGGTGAACTACGTGTCGGGGTCATCGCAACGGATTAAGAAGATGGAACTTTCCCGCCGGACCCTCAAGGAAGGGGCCAACGTGGTGATCGTCGACGACTTCTTAAAGGGTGGGGGAACCCTCAACGGGATGCAATCCCTGATCAACGAATTCGGCGCCCACTTAATTGGGATGACCGTCTTTGCCGAGGGTCAATTCTCCGGCCAACGCTTAGTAGAAGACTGCACCTCCTTGATCAAGGTGACGGCCGAGGACGGCGTTAACAAGAAGATTAGCGCCCAACCGGGGAATTACCTGGCCAAGGTGTTTGGGTACCAAGACTAAGAAAGGATGGCAACGATGGTAAACAAGAACGCAATTATTCTGGCAGCCGGGAAGGGAACCCGGATGAAGTCCAAGCTCCACAAGGTCTTACACCAGGTTTGTGGTAAGACGATGGTGGAGCACGTCTTGACCCAACTGCAAGCGGCCGACATCCAAAACATCGTGACCGTGGTTGGTTACGGTGCCGACACCGTTAAAGACGCCTTGGGTGATCAAGTGCGCTACGCCTTACAAAAGCAACAACTGGGGACCGGGCACGCGGTGATGCAAACAGAAGACCTACTAGGTGAATTAGCTGGTCAGACCCTGGTGGTTTCCGGGGACACCCCCTTATTTACGGCGGCGACCTTCAACCACCTCTTCCAATACCACGAACAACGCCACGCGGCCGTAACGATCTTAACTTCCAAGGCACCGGACCCAACCGGTTACGGGCGGATCGTCCGCAACGAAATTGGGATTGTGGAACGGATCGTCGAACAAAAAGACGCCAGCGTTGAAGAACAGGCCATCCACGAAATCAACACCGGGGTCTACTGCTTCGATAACCAAAAGCTTTTTGCGGCCCTCAAGCGCTTGACCAACGATAACGCCCAGGGGGAATACTACCTAACCGACGTAATCGGGATTTTAAAGGAGGAAGGCGAAATCGTTACCGCCTACCAAATGGAAGACTTTGATGAGTCAATGGGGGTTAACGACCGGAGCGCCCTTGCCAAAGCCACTAAGATTATGCAAAAGCGGATCAACACCCAGCTGATGAAGGATGGGGTGACCCTGGTGGATCCTGAAACGGCCTACATCGATACCGACGTACAAATCGGCCAAGACACGGTCATTGAAGGGAACGTGGTCATCAAGGGGCGGACGACGATCGGGGCCGACTGCTTGATTGGCGCCGGTTCGCGGATTGAAGACAGCACCTTACACGATGACGTGACCATCATGTCTTCGACCCTGGAAAGGTCAGAGGTCCACTCCGGGGCTGACGTGGGACCAAACAGTCACCTGCGTCCGGAAGCCGAACTAGGCGAAAACGTCCACGTCGGGAATTTCTGCGAGGTCAAAAAGGCCTACATTGGAGCCGGAACCAAGGTCGGTCACCTGTCCTACATTGGCGACGCTACCTTGGGTAAAAACATCAACGTAGGCTGCGGGGTTGTCTTCGTCAATTACGACGGCACCAACAAGCTCCACACCAACGTTGGGGATCACGCCTTTATCGGTTCTAACTCCAACATTGTGGCGCCGGTCAACATCGCCGCCGATTCCTTTGTGGCCGCCGGTTCCACCATCACGGACAGCACCGAACAATTTGATATGGCGATTGCCCGCGCCCGCCAAGTCAATAAGCCGGGTTACGCCAAAAAACTCCCCTGGTAAGAGCTTGCTTTTTAGGGGGGGAATAACTATCATAAAAAGTGATGAGTTAAGATCTTTACGATATCGGAGGACCTAATGAAAGAACGTTATTTTGACCCTAAATTAAAGATTTTTTCCCTCAGCTCCAACCGGCCGTTAGCGGAAAAAATTGCCGCCTACGTTGGGGTGGAACTGGGAAAGCTTTCCGTGGACCGTTTTAGTGACGGCGAAATTCAAATTAACATTGAAGAGAGTATTCGGGGCGATAACGTCTACGTGATCCAATCGACGTCGGCCCCGGTCAACGACAATTTGATGGAGCTCCTGATCTTAGTCGATGCCCTGCGCCGGGCCAGCGCTAACACGATCAACGTGGTGCTCCCGTACTACGGTTACGCACGTCAAGACCGCAAGGCCCGCTCCCGTGAACCAATCACGGCCAAGTTGGTGGCCAACATGCTCCAAAATTCCGGGGTTGACCGGGTGGTGGCACTCGACTTGCACGCCGCCCAGATCCAAGGGTTCTTTGACATCCCCGTCGACCACTTGATGGGTGCCCCGCTGTTAGCCGACTACTTCATTCGCGAAGGGGTGGCTGACAAGACCGTTGTTGTTTCACCGGACCACGGTGGGGTGACCCGGGCCCGGGCCCTGGCCGAATTCTTGAAGGCGCCGATTGCCATCATTGATAAGCGGCGCCCGAAGGCCAACGTTGCCCAAATTATGAACATCATTGGGAACGTTAAGGGCAAGAAGTGCATCATGATTGACGACATGATCGACACGGCCGGTACGATTTCCAAGGGGTCTCAGGCCCTAATTGACGCCGGAGCCGAAGAGGTTTACGCTTCTTGTACCCACGCCGTCTTGTCTGGTCCGGCAATCGAACGGTTGGCCAACTCCCCGCTCAAGGAAGTGGTGGTGACCGACACGATTCGCCTACCAGAAGAAAAACAAATTACAAAGATTAAGCAGGTTTCGGTGGCACCGTTAATTGCCGATGCTATCAAACGAATTAACGAAAATCGCGCAGTTAGTCCCCTGTTTAATAACCGTTTCCGGCAAGAAAATATTGAAAAATAAGTTAGCACAGGGGGCGTGGCCAGGTGGTCACGCCCCCTTTTCCTTTCGATCAACAATGTTAGATTGGGTGAGGAATGGTATAATGTGACAAGACAAAGGAGGAAATAAGATGAACAGAAGCTTTTTCAAGAAGGCAATGGTCGGCACCGCCGCCTTGGCAACGGTGTTAAGCCTTGCTGCTTGTGGTAGCAAGGGAGCCAGCTCTTCGTCCGGCAGTTCAACGAATGAGAGCTCCTCGACCAGTTCAAAAAAGACGGTCACGGCGGCCGACAAGATCGCCGCGGCAGAAAAGTTGATTGAACAGGGCAAGTACCAACAAGCCTTGGACGAAGTGAACAGCGTTACTAAGTCCACGAGTGAAAGTCGCGCCCTTGCCACCGACCTTCAAAACTACATTGCGGCTAAAAAGGCCTACAACAACGGCAACTACGATCAAGCCCTGACGAACCTGAATACGGCTTCTTCCAGCTCCTCGGCCATTAAGGAAGCTTACCAGAGCCTGCGGAGTAAGATTGCGGCGGCTGAATCAAGCAGCTCGACCACGAGTTCTAGTGCCACTTCTTCAGCAACGAGTGCGACAACCGCGGCAGCTACTAGTAGCTCCAGCAGTTCCGCAGCCAACGCATCCGTGGCCAAAAGCACGAGCGAAGACGTGATTGACGCCTTTGCCACTAAGATGGGCTTTAACCAACAAGGATACGGCATTATCCCGGTTCAAAAGAACGGGAGCGTTTACCGCTTTGAAGTGCGGCAAAATAACCAGGACAACACGGTGGCTAACCTGATCGGGATTTACGAATACAACGCCGAGACGGGTAGCGTAACGAAGATTTCTTAATGATTGGGAAACCAACTTCCCTAATCAATGAACCAAAAATAGCTGGAGATCAACGTTAAAAAACGTGATCTCCAGCTATTTTTTTTTGGTCTCATTTAAATAAACGGTGCGTGGCGCACCAATCTCCGTCCTAGCTTAGTCATCCGGGCTGCTTCGGAGGTCAGTTTCCACTTCCTTTAAGCCAAGGCAAACTTCTCGACGGCCTCGGCGACCCCGTCGTGGTTATTGTCGGCGACCAGTTCGTCGGCCAGTTGAATCGTCGACGGGATCGAGTTGCTCATTGCCACCCCGATGCCGGCGTAGGTGATCATCGATTCGTCGTTTTGGGCGTTACCAATCGCCATCATTTCGGTACGGGCGACCCCCAGTTCCTGGCCTAGGGAAGCCAGCGCCGCCCCCTTGCTAGCCGACGGGTTAACGAATTCCAGGTAGTAAGGTTCGGAGCGGACGATGTTAAAGGCCCGCTTAATGGGCGCCGTTAGTTTAGCGCTAAAGTCATCAATGGCGGCTGGTTCATCGGTGATCATCAGCTTGGAAATAACTAAGTCGTTTTTGATGGTGTTTAACTGGTCAATGGACTTGTAGGTGATCGGCAAGGAAACCAGGCTCGATTCGTAAACGGCGTAGGAACTGATGTCTTGGTTTAAGACATACATCGCGTCGGCGGTTTCGGCCAGGAGGTGGACGTCCGCTTTGAGGGCAATAGCGGAGAGGTCGACGAGTTTTTCAAAGGGGAGGGTGAATTGGGAAATTACCTGCCCGGAGGTGGTTTGGGCTAGGGCCCCGTTGAAAGAAATTACGTACTGATCAGCTAAGTTGTTGATGCCGAGTTGATCCAAGTACTTGTGGACCCCGGTCATGGGCCGCCCCGTACACAAAACCACCTTGATGCCTTGGGCGGTGGCTTTTTGCAGGGTCTCCTTGGTCTTTTTGGTGATTTCTAATTGGTCGTTGATCAGGGTGCCGTCAATGTCAATGGCGATTAATTTAATGGACATGGTCTGCCTCCTTAGTCGGGAATGATGATGTGGTTGTTAGAAATGTAGTGTTGAAACTCTTGGTAGATCGGCTCAAAGATTTCGATGTTGTCGTGTTCGGCCAGCATCTCCTTGGGGAAAAAGAAGCGCTCGTCACCGGCTTGGCGCCCGGCAATTGCCGCCACCAAAGTTGACACCTCAGTGAGCTCAACTAACTCGCCGTTTGGTTGAATTAGTTCGATCTGGGATTGGGGTTTACTGCTTTGCGGGTGGTAGGTATCGTAAGGCAACTTGTACGATGAGTTAGTGGCCGTGTAGTACTCGGCGTTAAAGCCCGCCGTAGCGATCAGGTCGGTCAGCTTCTCTAGCATGGCGCCAGTCTGGTTGTCGTAAAGGGCGGACTTGAAGGGGCGCCGGTTTAAAAAGCGCCGGGCCAGGTCGGCTAAGATGTCGTCTTCACTTTTGGTCCAGTGGATGAAGTAGGTCGATAAGACCCCATCATCTAAGGAGAGGTAGTCATCCAGGGTGAACCGGTTGTTGAAAAAGGGCATCAGCATGTAGGGGGTAAAGGTCGGCTGGTAATCGTTAGGGTGTTGGTAGAGGTACTTGGCCCGCTTGAGCAAGTGGTCTAAGATGACTTCCATCGACCGGGAAACCGGGTGGAAGTAAATCTGCAAGTACATTTGCAGGCGGGAGATGATGTAGTCTTCGACCGCGTGCATCCCGGAGATTTCAAAGGCGATCCCACCTTGGATGGGCCGCATCACCGATAAGACCCGGTCGAGGTCGAACTTACCGTAGTTGGTGCCGGTGTAATAGGCGTCGCGTTGTAGGTAGTCCATCCGGTCGGCGTCGACCTGGCTAGAGATCATCTGGACTACTTGCTGGTTGTGATAGGTATGATCGATGACGCTAGCCACCTGGGCGGGGAGATCCGGGGCGACCCGGGCTAAGATCCGTTGGATGTTGGTGGTGGGGCTGGTAATGAGGCGGCGGGTAATCTCCTCGTGGTCGGTGTGGAAGATGTGCTCGAAGGTGTGTGAGTACGGACCGTGGCCGAGGTCGTGTAAGAGGGCCGCGCATAAGGCGACCGGTCGCTCGGAATCATCCCAAAGCCCATCGCCGGGGTGGTGAGTGGGGTAGTTGCGTTGAAAATGGTTGCACATCCGGCGGGCAATTTCGTAGACCCCTAGGCAGTGGCCAAAACGCGAGTGCTCGGCGCCGTGAAAGGTTAAAGAACTAGTCCCCAACTGCTTAATCCGCCGTAGACGCTGAAACTCCGGCGTGTTGATGAGGTCGAGGATAATTTGGTTATCAACAATTATGGTCCCCAGGATCGGGTCACGGAAGGTCTTCTCCCGGGGTAGTGCTTCATCTTGAAATGTCATGATTCCTCCCTGTGACGTTGTCAATGCCCCCATTATACATGATTGTGGTAAAGTTGCCGAATAGATGACGGGTAAACCAAGAACTGTTAAGATAGGGGGAAAAGGGAGGGCACTATGAGTGAAGTAATACCAGTTCGGGTCCGTTTAACCACCCGAATGGCCCAGGATGGGCAAGAAGAAAGCTACCAGTTTGAAGAAGATGGTCAACTGGTGACCCTAGCAAACGGGCAACGCTACCTGCGCTACACGGAACACCAGGCGGGGCAAGCCACCCCGGTACAATTTCGTTTAGGTGACGGCGCCATTCAGTTAACCCGCAACGGGCCGGTTAAAACCCGCCTGACCTTTGACCGCGAAACGAAGACCACCAGCCGTTACCACACCCCCTATGGGATCATTCAGCTGACGGTCATTACCGACGAATTGGTCGCCGAATTAAATTGGCCCCGGGCCAGTGGTAGTTTACACTTGGCCTACCAGTTAACGGCGGGTGACCAATTAGTGGGAACCTACCAAATTGAATTGCGGTTCGAAGCGTGATATGATACTATGTAGTTTAGACTTTTTGAAGGGAAGTGCACCAATTTGGATTTAAAGGTTTTCGATGGCCAGGAAAAATCAGAACTTTCAATGATCGAAGTGGCTCACGCAATCTTAGCTTACCATAATGAGGCAATGGCGTTTGCCGACTTGACCAACGAGATTCAACAATACCTTGGTAAAAGTGACGAGGAAATTCGGGAACGACTCTCGCAGTTTTACACGGACCTGAACGTCGATGGCAGCTTTATTTCCCTTGGTGATAACACCTGGGGCCTGCGTGCCTGGTACCCGTACGAATCGATCGATGAAGCAACGGTTGGTGAAACCGAAGACGAAGAAGATCGGCCAAAGAAGCGCCGGCGCAAGGTCAATGCCTTCTTGGCAGGAACTGACGACGACGACGATGTGATCGACTACGACAACGATGATCCAGAAGATGAAGATCTGGATGATGATCAAGGTCCAGACGATGACGACGATTACGAAGAAGACGACTACGATGAGGATAACCCCGTTGAAGATGATGACGAGGAAACCAACATCGAAGATCAACTGTCTGAGCTTCACGGCGACGAATTCGGCGACGATGAAGAAGAGGACGAAGAAGATAAAGAAGACGACGAGGAATAATTGCTTTAACAATTGCCTTGACTAATCATGGTCGTTTTCGTATTATTTTACTTGGGCTCCCAAAGATTTGGGACACTGAGTTTAAAAATGAACGGCTCCCTGTTTCACGTGAAATAGGGAGCCGTTTTTATTGTTGTAACCCCGGCATGCGTAAAGGAGAGAGCATATGACGAAGTATATTTTTGTAACTGGTGGGGTTGTTTCATCCCTTGGTAAGGGGATCGTGGCGGCCTCATTGGGTCGGCTGTTAAAGAACCGTGGCTTAAAGATCGCCATCCAAAAGTTTGATCCCTACATTAACGTTGACCCGGGGACGATGAGCCCATACCAACACGGGGAAGTCTTCGTGACCAACGACGGGACTGAAACTGACCTTGACTTGGGGCACTACGAACGGTTCATTGACAACGACTTGAACAAGTACTCCAACGTGACGACCGGGAAGATTTACTCCGAGGTTTTGCGTAAGGAACGGCGCGGGGACTACCTGGGACGGACCGTTCAGGTGATCCCACACATCACCAACATGATCAAGGAAAAGATTCGCCGGGCCGGGGAATCAACCGACGCCGAGGTCGTGATTACCGAAATCGGTGGGACCGTTGGTGACATTGAATCCCAACCGTTCATGGAAGCAATTCGCCAGATGAAAAAAGAGGCGGGCGCAGACAACGTCTTGTACATTCACACGACCTTAGTGCCGTACTTAAAGGCCGCCGGTGAAATGAAGACTAAGCCAACCCAACACTCCGTTCGCGAACTGCGCGGCTTGGGGATCCAGCCCAACATCCTGGTGGTGCGGACCGAAGAACCAATCACCGATGATATGCGGACCAAGATCGCCCTCTTCTGTGACGTGGAACCAAAGGCGGTCGTCGAATCAATGGACGCCAAGAACCTTTACGAAGTGCCGTTGAACCTGCAAAAGCAAGGGATGGACCAACTGGTAGTTGATCACTTCGGCTTGGACGTGCCAGAAGCCGACATGGGCGAGTGGACCAAGATGGTGGACCACATCGAAAACGGCCTGACGAAGACGGTCAAGATTGCCATGGTTGGTAAGTACACTGACTTACAAGACGCCTACATTTCGGTTAACGAATCGCTGCGCCACGCCGGCTACCCGGTTGACGCCAAGGTTAAGATTGACCACTTTAACGCCGAAAACATCACCGAAGACAACGTGGCAGAAACCTTAAAGGACTATGATGGGATCTTAGTGCCGGGTGGTTTCGGGAGCCGCGGGATCGAAGGGATGATTACCGCCATCAAGTACGCCCGCGAACAAGACGTACCGTACATGGGGATCTGCTTGGGGATGCAAGTGGCCTGCATCGAATACGCCCGGAACGTTTTGGGCTACCAAGATGCGAACTCAACCGAATTTGATCAAGACACTAAGCACAACATCATTGACCTGATGGCCGATCAAGAAGACGTGGAAGACATGGGGGGAACCCAACGTTTAGGTGCTTACCAATGCCAACTGAAGCCGGGGACGGTAGCGGCCGCTGCGTACGGTAACCAGGAAATGATTTCCGAACGCCACCGGCACCGTTACGAATTTAACAACGCCTTCCGGCAGGAAATGGAAGACCACGGCCTGGTCGTTTCTGGGGTGAACCCGGACCGTAACCTGGTCGAAGTGGTAGAACTACCGGAAAACAAGTTCTTCGTGGCCGCCCAATACCACCCAGAATTCCTCTCCCGGCCTAACCGTCCGGAAGGATTATTTGCCGCCTTTGTTAAGGCTGCGGCAGCGGACTAGTCCATTAGCGGCTGAAAGGCGAACCATTTCCCGGGAAAAGGCGGGAAATGGTGCTTGGCGTTGGGAAATGTCGGTGGGTAAAAAGGTTAAGAATCCCGGGAAATGCTTGTAATTTAGGGCCAGTTTCATTATCATGAATATTGACTGTTTTAACGCCAAAACGGTCCTCATCAAATGAAATGAAATGTTTAAAAGCGAGGATACCTAATCATGAAAAAAATGATCATTCAAGGAGGGAACCGACTCTCGGGCGAAGTAACGATCGGTGGCGCCAAGAATAGCACCGTCGCGCTCATTCCATCGGCGATCCTGGCCGATACTCCCGTCCAGTTTGATACTGTGCCGGACATCCTGGATGTTCACAATCTTATGATTATCTTAGAGTCAATGAACGTGCACTCTTCCTTTAAGCACGGGGTGTTAGACATTGACCCAACTCAAATCATTGAAGCCGAACTGCCTAGCAAGGCCATTAAGAGTTTGCGGGCATCGTATTACTTTATGGGAGCGCTACTCGGCCGCTTCCACCGGGCAACCTTAACCTTCCCCGGGGGCGATAACATTGGCCCCCGGCCGATCGACCAACACTTAAAGGCCTTTGAAGCCCTGGGTGCTACCGTTAGTGAAAACAACGGGACCGTCCACTTGGAGGCACCAAATGGCCTGCACGGAACGCGGATCTTCATGGACATGGTGTCCGTGGGGGCCACGATCAACGCCATCTTGGCGGCGGTCCGTGCCGAAGGGGTAACGATTATCGAAAACGCCGCCCGGGAACCAGAGATTGTGGACCTTGCCACCTTTTTGAATAACATGGGGGCGCAGATCCGCGGGGTCGGGACCGACGTGATTCGGATTACCGGGGTGAACTCCCTGCAATCGATGAACACGCACACGATCATTGCGGACCGGATTGAATCCGGCACCTACCTTTCCCTTGCGGCCGCCATGGGCGATGGGGTGATGATCAATAACGTCATCCCTGAACACTTGGAAGCCTACACTAGTAAGTTGATCGAAATGGGGGTTGATTTGAAGATCGATTCCGATAAGATCTACGTGCCTAAGGCGGAGCACTTAACGGCGGTTCACGTTAAGACGATGCCGTACCCGGGCTTTGCTACCGACTTACAACAACCGTTGACCCCGTTGATGGCCAAGGCCGCCGGGGTAAGCACGGTGGTGGATACGATCTATCCTAAGCGGGTCAAGCACATCCCCGAATTGCAAAAGATGGGGATGAAGATCGCAGCCGGCGACGGAAAGATTACGATCGAGCACACCGATCACTTTAACGGCGCTGACGTTGAGGCCGGTGAAATTCGGGCCGGGGCTTCCCTGGTGATTACCGGGTTAATGGCAGACGGTCAAACCGTTATCCACAAGGCCGACAACATCCTACGTGGTTACGACCGCATTGTTTGGAAGCTCAATCGTCTAAACGCCAACGTCCGGATTGAAGACGATGAGCAAGACTAGGTTGCTTTTTGACTGAGCACGTGTTACTCTATTAGGGTTATTGAAATAACTATGTTTCAGGCAATGATTCATGGCAAAAGGAGCGTATTAAATTATGAAGCAAGGAATTCACCCAGATTACCACTTGGTAGTCTTCGAAGACTCAGCAACTGGTTACAAGTTTATCTCCGGTTCAACGGCTACTTCCAAGGAAACCGTTGAATGGGAAGATGGTAACGAATACCCGCTTGTCCGGGTTGAAGTTACGTCCGACTCCCACCCGTTCTACACTGGGAAGCAAAAGTTCACCCAGGCCGACGGGGCAGTCGACAAGTTCAACAAGAAGTACGGTTTCAAGTAAACCAACCTTCGTTAAAGCGTCTCACTTCGGTGGGGCGTTTTTTTGTTGAATCGGCAACGCCCTGATTAACAAACTAACCACGGTGCGTGGCGAACAAAAAAGACTACCCTCCTTTGCGGCCTGGCCGACGGAGCGTGGTCTTAATTTTAGTGGTTCGCCTTGCGTAGGGGCAAGAAGACGTTGACGAAAAAGAGGGACAGGTTGATGAAAACAAAACCGGTCGTCACCAAGAAGACCCCGGCATAGCTGAGGCTGCCAGCGACCAAACCACCGATGATGGGGCCAAACATGTTACCAATGTGCATGGCGCTTTGGTTCCAGGAAAAGACGTGGCCAGTCAAAGTGGTCGGTGAGTTCTTGGTTAAGAGGGTCTGTACTTGGGGGAACAAGGAGGCGTCGGCGATCCCGATGATAAAGCGGAGCCCGGCGAGTTGCCAGGTGGTGGTGACAAAGGCCGAGGGGATAAAACAGGCGATGCTGATTAAAAAACCGCCGATTAAGATCTTTTGGGTCCCAATCCGGTCACCTAACCGCCCCAAGAGCGGTGCGGCAATGATGGTGGCGACCCCGGGCATGGCGGCCACGATCCCGGCCATGAAGGTGACTCCCTGCCCGTTATGCATCAGCTGGCGGACAAAGAGGGAGACGATCGGGTTGATGGAATTGTTGGCGGCCTGGATTGATCAGGGTCGTAACTAGGAGGCCTAAGATGACCCGCGGCAGCGCCAGTTGGTTTAAGACCCCGCTGTTGGGCTGCCCCGGCGTTGGTTTAACCGGGGCAAAGCCCTCCTCGTGGACCAAAAAAAGGGTGCCTAAAAAGACTAATAATAAGATGCCGCCGGTGATAAAAAAGGTTGTCCGGTAAGAAAAAATTGATGAGAGGGTCCCGCCTAAAAAGGGCCCAAGCAAGTTTCCACCGGTCGCCCCAGCGGCCATTACCCCGATGTCGCCACCACTCTTTTCCTTGGGGGTCTCGGTGGCGATCAGGGCGTTGGAGTTGGAAATGAAAGCGGCAAAGACCCCCTGGACCATCCGTAGCCCAATCAGTTGCCAGACGTTGGTGACTAACCCCATCGCCCCCAAAACGATTGCCATTCCCAGGGCGGCGCGCAGGCACATCGGTTTGCGCCCGTAGCGGTCCGCTAACCGCCCCCAGACGGGGGAGATAAAGGCGGAAACGAAGTACATCGCCGAAAAGGCTAGCCCGGAAAAGAAGTTCAGCTGCTGGTGGCTGAAGTGACCGAGGGTGGCAATGTATAAAGAAAGGAAGGGGGTCACCTCAGAAAACCCCATTCCGGCAAAGAAAACGCCCACTGAAAGGACCCGCAGGTTGCGAACCCAGACGGGGCGACGCGATGATACCAATTCGTACCATTCCCTTATGACATAGTGTATACTGACTTTGATATTTTAATTAATATTAGCCGGAAATCCGTGACTTTAGTCATGGGATGGATAGGCCACTATTGAGCCCCTTTATGGGACTTTTTGTTTGTTTCTGTATATTTTTGGTCATTGATATATTTCTCGACAACTTCTTTGCTCATATTGCCCAATGTACTCATATAGTAACTCGGCGACCAAAGATGACCGCCCCAATATTGGCTACAT
>SKEG01000391.1_pt1 | contig 48078 bp, 71 predicted proteins | sample 4826631 | NCBI WGS metagenome assembly SKEG01 (sample SAMN11008815, study PRJNA524170) | human gut metagenome | biome: Human fecal sample; material: Feces; isolation source: fecal sample from pouch patient p26, p34, p50 | host: Homo sapiens | place: Israel: Tel-Aviv | collected 2016-11-02
AGCGAGAACGAGAAGTAAAGTGGAGATGCGAAATCGAATTTATCGTCAGTGGAATGAGCATTTTGTTGTTTCAAAAGGGAAAGAATCCTATGTTCGAACTACCAATGATCGCAATCAAACGGTGGTTTTATCCGAGGCGCAAAGTTATGGAATGCTGATTACTGTCGCAGCTGCCGAAAAAGGACAAGCCCAACAAGCAGACTTTGACCGACTCTATCAATATTATCTAAATCATCGCTTAGAAGGCACCCAATTGATGTCTTGGAAACAAACTATTGCCAATGGGGAGTCGAGTGTTGAGGGGCATAACGCAACAGATGGGGATCTCTACATTGCCTATGCTCTTCTAAAAGCTGCTCAGCAATGGCCAAAGCAAGCTAAAGACTACCAAGCACAAGCAAAAGCGATTTTAGAAGATGTTCTCACATACAATTACAATGAAGAAAACGGTGTATTAACGGTGGGAAATTGGGCCAATCAGGATTCGGAATTTTATCATTTGATGCGGACGTCTGATACATTGCCAGCACAATTCCAGATCTTTTATGAAGTGACAAAAGATTCGAAGTGGTTGGCTATCAAAGAAAAGATGTTGCAGCAACTCCAAACGATTAGCTCCCAAACAAAAACAGGTTTACTACCTGATTTCATCTGGGTAGATGAGCAAAGAACGCGTGTAGCGGATCCCAAGACGATTGAATCCAAGTATGATGGTGCCTATTCTTATAACGCTTGTCGTCTTCCATACAACCTTATTCAAAGCAAGGACGCAGACAGTCAAAAATTGGTGAAAAAGATGCTAAACTTTTTCAAGAGTCAAAGAAACCTGTATGCGGGTTATGATTTGAAAGGGAAGGCCCTGAATATTCATCAGGCAGCAAGCTTTTTGGCACCGATTGTCTATGCCTCTGAACAAGAAAAAGGCTATTTGAAATTGGTTCAACAGAACAAGTATATCTTTGCACAAGATCTACCTCTGAACAACTATTACGATGCAACCATGACAACTATGATTGCACTTGAATTGTTCTAAATACTTGAGAAGAGAGAGTTCCCCAAGATGGCTCGCCATTTTGTTGGGAAGCTCTTTTTTTGATTCCCGAAAAAAGGACCCAAGAGAAATCAAGTAGTCTATTTTTGAAAAATAATAGCAAAAATCAATTGAAAATTACCTGAAAAATGATGCTCTGAGCAGAAAACTTTTATTCTCAAAGGATTTTCTATATAATAGAGGATACAAAGGATGGAAGAGTTAATGTATCGAGTAATTGAAATGTACGGGGACTGTGAACCCTGGTGGTTTTTAGAAGGTTGGGAAGAAGATATCGTGAGTAGTCGGAAGTTTGAAGACTATTACCAGGCTTTGAAATACTACAAGCAGAAATGGTTGGAGTTGAATGCACACTTTCCAAGTTATAAGAGTCGGAGTGATCTCATGACAATCTTTTGGGATACCAAAGAGCAAGAGTGGTGTGAGGACTGCAGTGATGATGTGCAGTTTTTCCACTCGCTTGTCCTCTTAGAAGACGAGCATAAGATCCCTAAAAGCAAGCTCCGTCCAGGTTATGAAAAGGAAAAAGGCAGTCGTAAACACCGTTCTTGTCAATATACAATCGATTCAAAAAAGGGGACGACCCTGTCATAAGAGAAATTCGGAAGATTTTTTAGAGCGATCTAGAAAGTCTTCTTTTTTTGTCTTCTTTTTCGAATAGTATAAGTGAGAGGAGGAACTATGGTTCAAGAAATTGCAAAAAAATTGATCCGCCTGGGGAAAAAGGAAGAAGCTCAGGATCTTTACTTCATTCCTCGGAAGGAGGAGTACCAGGTTTTTATGAGGGTGGGAGATGAGAGACGTTTTGTACAGTCCTTCCCTTTTGAGGAAATGACAGCTATTATTAGCCACTTCAAATTTGCAGCAGGGATGAATGTAGGAGAAAAAAGGCGCAGCCAGCTAGGGTCGTGTGATTACCCATTAGAGGATGGAGTGGTTTCAATTCGCTTGTCGACAGTGGGGGATTATCGTGGCTATGAAAGCTTGGTTATTCGGCTCTTGCATGATGAGGAACGCGAATTACGGTTTTGGTTTGATCAACTACCTGAGTTGAAGAAGAAATTGGCTGGTCGCGGGCTTTATCTTTTTGCGGGTCCTGTTGGCTCTGGAAAGACCACTCTCATGCATGCGTTGGCGCAAGAGCGCTTTGCGGACCAGCAAGTCATGTCCATTGAAGATCCTGTCGAGATCAAGCAAGAGAATATGCTTCAGCTCCAGCTGAATGACCAGATTGGTATGACCTATGACAACCTGATTAAACTCTCCTTACGTCATCGGCCGGACCTTCTCATTATTGGAGAAATCCGAGATAAGGAAACAGCTCGTGCAGTCGTACGTGCTAGTTTGACAGGAGTCACCGTCTTCTCTACTATTCATGCCAAGAGCGTTCGAGGTGTTTATGAGAGACTCTTAGAACTTGGAGTGAGTGAGGAAGAGCTCAAGATAGTTTTACAAGGTATTTGCTACCAACGATTAATTGCAGGAGGAGGTGTGGTCGATTTTGCGACGGAAAACTACCAAGAGCACTCAGCCAGCCGCTGGAACCAACAAATGGATCTCTTGGCTCAATCGGGATATATCCAGCTGGCTCAGGCGCAAGCCGAAAAAATTATCTACCGCTAAACAAAAGCAAATCATTGAATTGTTTTTGAATCTTTATTCGAGTGGTTTTCATCTGTCTGAGATCGTCGATTTTCTGGATCGCTCTCACCTAGTGGAGAGTCGTTTGGTTTCCCAGATGCGAGAGGACCTTTCTCGGGGGCGGAGTTTTTCAGAGATGATGGCGGGGATCGGTTTTTCAGATGCAGTGACGACACAGCTGTCTCTCGCTGAGCTCCATGGCAATCTTTCATTGAGCTTGGAGAAAATCAGTGCTTACTTAGAAAACATGCGCAAGGTCAAGAAAAAGCTGATTGAGGTGAGCACCTATCCTCTCATCTTGCTTGGATTTTTAGTTCTGATTATGCTAGGCTTGCGTAATTATTTGCTCCCTCAAATGGATGCTCAAAATATTGGGACGCAATTGATCAGTTCTTTCCCCCAACTCTTTTTGGCCTTAGGAGCGGGACTGGTGACCTTCTTCTTACTCGGCTTTCTCTGTTATCGAAAATCAGGCAAGATCAACGTTTTTAGAACCTTGTCTCATCTGCCTTTCGGAAAAGGCATGATTCAAGCTTATTTGACAGCCTATTATGCTAGAGAATGGGGCAATCTGATTGGGCAAGGATTGGAGTTGTCTCAGATTTTTTCCATGATGCAGGACCAAAAATCCCAGCTTTTTCAAGAAATTGGAAGGGACTTAGCTCTTTCTTTAGACCGTGGCCAGTCTTTTTCAGAGACGGTCGGGGGGTATCCTTTTTTCAAAGAAGAATTGCCCCTTATGATTGAATATGGTGAAGTCAAATCAAAGCTCGGAAGTGAACTAGAGATCTACGCTGAAAAAACATGGGAAGATTTCTTTCGTCGGGTTCACAAGGCCATGAATGTGATACAACCCTTGGTGTTTATCTTTGTGGCTCTTGTGATTGTGTTACTCTATGCAGCCATGTTGCTGCCGATTTATCAAAATATGGAGGTTCATTTATGAAAAAATTAAAAACCTATAAGGTTAAAGCCTTTACACTTATTGAAAACAGCGTAACCAAATTTATCAAATCTTCCAGCTAATAACCACCTTGTCAGATGTGACTTGTACCTTGTCAATTAACTCTCTGACAATAACTTTCTGATTATCGTAGGACATATCCAGTACACTACTAGCATCTAATAGCTTTTCTATCTTGCCTTTGGCCCGCTTGCTTATCATTCGAGGCTTTTTTTATTTCTTCTTCCAGCGCGTTTCTTTGCTTGATAAAATCTGCAGACTTGGTCCTTAATTCGTCCAGCGTGATCCTATCGTCCAGGTATAGATCATTCAGCTTGCTCAGTTTGAACGTTAGGCTGTCTATCTGCTTTTGGATTGCTTGCTTATCAACGGCTGGGCTGGTATCGTCTGAAAATAGCTCTTGTATTTTGTCTGGGTCGTTCTGTAACTGAGAAATGCGAGTTAGAACATAATGCTCTAATAGATCCATGTCATAGTATCCAGAGTCGCACTTTTGATTGTCATTGTAGACCGTGACACCCCTTGTCTTTCGTGGGTGTCGCTGGTAGCATTCGTATCTTTTAAATCGTGTGCCGTCTTTCCTCTTTTGTCCTAAAATGACTTTAAGGGGCGCGTGGCAGTATCCACATTGAGCCAGTCCGGATAGCATATATTTAGCCTGGAATGGTCGAGGGTTTGATAATTCTTTAGCTGTTTGCTGTCTCTTTGCCAGCTCTCTTTGTGTTTGCTCAAAATCATCTAGCGATATTATGGCCTTGTGTGTGCCTTGGAATGTTTGGCCCTTGTATTGATTCAAACCACAATATACAGGATTGGCTAGTATTCCTCTGATTGTGCGATAGCTCCAAGCTGGTTGTTTGGGATATTCCTCATTGATTTTATCCCTCAATTTAGTTATTGACATACCGGCTAGATATGATGCGTATATCTCTTTGACTGCCAGGGCTTCATACTCGTTAACAGTCATTGTGCCGGTATCCTTGTTATAATTGTATCCGTAGGACGTTTTGGCCCACATCATGGACTTGCCAGATTTAGCCCGGCCCAGCTTGCCTAATTGCATACGCTCTTTGATCTGCTCCCTCTCAAGTTGAGCAAATACGCTCAAAAGTCCTATAACGGCCCGCCCGAATGGTGTCGATGTATCGAAGTTTTCCAGCAGGCTCACGAACTCGATATTATTCTTTAAAAAGATATCCTCGATCAAGTAGAGCGTGTCCTTTTGGCTACGGCTCAATCGGTCCAGCTTGTATACTAATACCGTGTCAAACAGCTTGCTTTGGGCATCTTTTATCAGTTGTTCAAGTGCTGGGCGCTCGGTTGTAGAGCCAGAGAAGCCCCCGTCTGTATAAACCTTGTATATGTGCCAGTCCTTAATATCGCAGTAGCTTTCCAGCTTCGCTTTCTGCTCCTCTATTGAGTAGCCCTCTTCTAACTGAGAAGTGGTAGACACGCGCACATACAGAGCCACTTTATTAATTTCATTCATTGTCTTTCTCCTCCATTTCTGCTAAAATAGAGTATAGAAAGACACCTTTCAAAATTTGTCATTTTGAAACCTTTCTTTATCTTGATTGCCTCACGCTTGAAGTCGCCAAACTTTGAGAGCGTGGGGCTTTTTTATTTATCTAAAATCATTTTACCGTTTTGCTCCTGTGCAATAACTTTCGCATTAACATCTAAAACGATAAGGTTTGGAGCTTTAAAGTTTGGGTCATACTGTCTAAGCTCATTCTCTCCGGACTGTTTTATTTTAAGCATACCGTCAACCATAGGTTGAGCCTGTTTGATCTGTTCATCGGTTAGGGTGTCTGAAATAGTGATTGCTATATCTTTCTCGGTTGAATTAACAGACGCTTTAGGATCAACTCCATGTACCCACGCTTTGAAATTTTCTACAAAAACATCATAAGCAGAACGTCCTTTTAAAACATCGCTAGAAGAAGAAGTTGAAGAAGTCGATACTTCACTTGATGATGAGACTTGCTCAGTGCTTTGTTCTTGACTTTGGTCTGTATTTGCTTCTTTTTGACTGCAACCAGTCAATAATAGAGTGAGTGTTGCAATTGTTGCGAGTGTTATTTTTTTCATATATTCCTCCCGGCTATCCCACTAGCCTATAAAATTCATCAATCACCATTAATTCGTCGGTTACTGATTTTAGTTTGTGTCGTTCCATAAAGTTTAAATAGTTAAAATCTTCCTTGTCTACTCTTTCCAGCTCCTCTCTTAAAAGTGCGTGTATCATGGCCCTATTAGCCTCATTCTCGCATTTTAAAGGGTTTATAATATAATTAGCCTCGGTATGGTCTAAGTGGCCTAGCTCGTGCAATATGACCCGTTTCTGAGCCTCTTTAGTTAGTGATTTATTTACAAAGATAATCCTCATATCTGAGATTATCATTCCTGGTCTTTGCCAAAGGTCGTTGTCAAAGTAAGCGAGTGTCACTCCCTCACTGTCACATATTTCTTCTATCGTCATAATCTGCCTTGTAGGTATATTTCTATTATATTCTGTATCGCTTGTATATCGCTTTCTGTTAGTGGCTTACCGTCGAAAGTCTTTGCACTTTCGGCTAGTTTGCGCAGATCTGTTTCAGAGTAACCTGTTTCAGCGGTTTGTTCTGCTTCGTCTTCCCAGCCCATAAGGTCAGCGGGCGAAATATTCAACGTTTCAGAAATCTTCTTTAGAACCTCTGGACCGACCTTTTCTATATCCCCTCTTTCGTATCTGAATATAGTTGAGCGAGAAACTCCCACGCGCTCAGCGAGGGTATCGGCAGAGATCTTCAATTCTTTTCTTCTTAATTTAATTCTTTCTCCGACGTTCATGATTTTTTCTCCTCTTATATATTACACGTTAATTTTACACCCTTAGTTTCAAAAACGCAACAAAAAAGTTTCAAAAATGCGATTTTTTTGTTGACAAACTTTTCTGGTCATGTTATACTTAATTCAACAAGTCGCAGAAGTGCGACAAAAAGAAAGGAGAATACATGGTTAATGTATCAAAGTTGAAAGGTAAAATCGTAGAACGAAATACCACGCAAGAAGAACTTGCAAGTAAAATCGGTGTTACTAAAAGTACGTTTTACCGCAAGATGAAGCGAAATGGCAACTTTTCGATCAAGGAAGTAAACTTGATTGTGTCAGCTCTTGATCTTTCAAAAGACGAAGCTATGGCCATTTTTTTTAGCGAGACAGTCGCATAAATGCGACAATCTGGCAGGGTGAATAGAAAGGAGAAAAGATGAGTAAAAACTTAAAGTTAAAGGGTTATAGAACAATGCTTGATCTAACCCAAGAACAAATGGCTAACAAGTTGAATATAACAGGTCGCTCCTATGTCGATAAGGAGTCAGGGAAAAAGCATTTTAAATATAAAGAAATGTTGGCGATTAAAGAAATGGTTAAGGAAATAAAACCAGATATAACCATTGACGAGCTATTTTTCGACTAAGAAAAGGAGAATGAATGCCACTGAAAATAGACGACTATAAAGATTTTGAAATGTTTTACAAACTTCCTCAAGAGTTATTTGACGAATGTTTCAAGGGGTTGTCAATCGGTGCTAAGGTCTTATACGCGATCTTGCGGGACAAATGGGGTCAGTCACAAAAGAACGGCTGGCATGATGAAAATGGCATCTATTGCAACTTCTCAGTTAAGTTACTCTCGGAGATAATGGGATGCTCTGAAAAGACAACTATATCTTATAAAAAGGAATTAAGTAACTATCACTTGATTTCTGAACGTAGACAATTTAACTCAACTAATAAAATCTACGTGAATAGAGTATCAGAAGCAAAAAGATACGTACATGAAGATTTTACATGTACGGAGGTGAAAAATTTACATCACGTACATGAAGATTTTACATGTACGGAGGTGAAAAATTTACAATCTAACCAGACTAATATTAACCAGACTAATTTAACCAAATTAAATAATAATAATACGGTCAAAAAAATTGAAGAAAATTTCGGTAGGTTTTTAAGTCCTATTGAAATTGAAACGGTTAATTTTTGGGAGAAAGAATATGACAACGATCTAATAGATTTTGCTATCAAAGAAGCCGTCATGAGAAACAAGCGTACAACTAAATGGATTGATACATCTTTGTTTGATTGGGTGAATAAAAACGGACTTAAAACAGTTAGTGAAATAAAAGAATATCTAACAAGTAAAGCCGGCAAAAATTCACGGGGCAAACAAAGAAAACCCGAATACGCGGGGACTTATCCTATTAAGAATCCAGTATTTAGCCCTTACACTGACAAGCTACCCTGGGAAGAAGATGAGGAGGGATAGCCTATGGATCTACCACTTGTCTATCACATTAACGAATCGGAAACGTGTGAAATTCATCAATGTTTCAAATGGTCGTTAAATGATGATGTACCTCTACAAGATGAGCGAAACAGAACTTTTTGTCCAGAGTGTCAACGCGAAAAAATGGCGCGTGAGGAAGAGCAGAAGATAGGACAAGCTCACACGGCTACTATCTTACGCAAGACTTACGATGTGTTGGATAAAAACAGCATCGTACCAAGCGGGCTAAAGGAAGCGAATTTTAAAAACTTTATGGTTACGAATCAAATCGACCGTGAAGCCAAGAACTACGCTCTACGCTTGGTATCTCACTACTTGCACGATGGGAAAGGTAACGCTCTGATAATGGGGAAAGCTGGACGCGGTAAGTCGCATCTAGCAATGGCAGTAGCAAGTAAGCTCAACGCTGATTGGAAAGCAAACAAGCTACCAAAGAGCATACTATTTGTTAACTTGCCAGCCTTGTTTATCAAAATTCAAAATTCTTTCAACCGTAAAGAGGGAATGACTAGCAACGAATGGCTGGAGCTACTTAAAAAGGTTGATTATCTGATCCTGGACGATCTCGGACGATCTGATAACGCACAATGGAAGCAGGACTTTCTGTACAGCCTATTAGATGAACGAGAAGCGACAATCATCACAACGAACCTGGTAGGGTCAGAGATGAAGTCACTCTTTGAAACTGGGCTAGTCAGCCGAATTACAAAAGGCGGACGGGACCTTTACTTTAAGTACCCGGACAACGCAGAAGATAGGAGGAAATTGCCGTTTTGATTGACAAAATGATTGAGGGCTTCGAAGCTACTTGCTACGAGCTTTCAGATGAAATGAAAACTAAGCTACTAGCTAGTGATCCAGATAGTGCCAGAGGTAAGATCATGGACCTGTACGCTTGTAGACTAGCTGGCAAGGCATAAAAAAAGACCCTTGGAGAAGGGAACTCCAAGCGGTCCAGAAATAAAACTTTTCTAAAGGAATTATAACATGACGAGATTAAAAAAGCAATGGAAACCGCGCATTATTAATATAATGTCGGACGGTAGCCAGGTAGAAGATTTAACAGGGTACACGATACCAAGGGATAGCGGATATTATAACGCGATCAGACGAATTAATAAGGAGATTTAAAATGTACGATGAATTATTAGGGACGATGGTAGTTGCAGGGTTATTCTTTACGGCGGGCTTTGCTGGGGCTGTATGGGATTTTAAACGCGCACAGCGTAAGAAAGCACGTCAAGCTAAGCAGGACGCAATCATGCAACAGTATGAAGAAGATTTGCAAGAGAAATTCAACGAGGGATACCAAGCATTTCAAGCTGATCTAGCTTACGCACGGAAGCACTCACACTCTGACAACGACTGGAGCGCAGTAGATGTTTTGTAGCAAAAAAATTAAAGTATTAAAGCAAGAAATACATTTTCAGAAAATCGACCTAGAAGGCAAAAATAATATACTTCGAGTAACTTTGAACGATAACAGAAGATTGCGGAAGGAACTGAACCAAAAAAACCAACTTTTGAAAAAGTATCAAGAAGTTTTAATGAAGTATCAAGAGGAGGGTAAGCTATGAACGAACGCTTACAGCTAATACTAGCTTGTATCAGAGTTGGACGGGCGAACGTACTGACAACTCGCGACATTGCCAGAATGACGAACTTATCAGTCCGAAAGGTTCGAGGTGGCATCGCAGAACTACGACTAAAATTCTCAGTGCCTATCGTGGCCAGCCGGTCACTCCCTCGCGGTTACTATTTCGCGGAGAATGACGATGAGTACACAGCTTGGGTGCTACAGTACAAGAAACAGATTAAGACAGAGCAGAAGCTACTGAACAGCTTGAAATCTACGAGATGGGATAGTTACAAGAATTTGAAGGAGCGCGAGAATGTTTAAAGAAGAAAGATTAGACTTACTCTTTAGGTTAGCAAGTAAGTTAGACAAAGATACTTTCTTTGAAGTCAGCGAAATCATTTCAAAATATGATGCCTTTAAATCTTACAGAAAAGACAGAAAAAGTTTGTTTTCGATGCTGGATATATACCGCAGATCATTGAATGATCCATCAGAATTATTTCAGTATTTTGGTATTGCAAAAACAACGTATTCATCTTGGAAGAAAGTCGATAAAGTACCGAACAAGTACGTTGAAAAAGTATCAGTTCTTTTAGGAATAAGCAATGACGAGGCAATTTTGCGAAACAGCAAATGAAAAGGAGATAAAACATGGCGACACTTTACGAACTAACAGGACAATTTCTTGATATCTACAATCTGGACCTGGACGATGAAACGAAACAGGACACGCTGGACAGCATCGACTGGAATGAGGACTATGAGAACAAGGTGGAAGGCTATATCAAAGTCATTAAAAATCTTGATGCAGATATCGAAGCCCGGAAAAATGAAATTGACCGCTTGAAGAAGTTGAACGATGCGGACAAGGCCAAGAAAGACCGAATGAAAACCACGCTTGAAGAAAGCATGGAACTCACGGGACACGACCGAGTAGATACGACCCTGTTTAAGGTGTCATTCAGACGATCAAAGGCCGTCGAGGTTGATATGGTCTTACTGCCAGACGAGTATAAAAAAGTCGAATATAAGGCCGATAAGACGGCTTTAAAACGACTTTTAACGGACGGGCAAGAAATCGCAGGAGCTACGCTGGTAGAAAACAAGAATTTGAGTATTAGGTAAGGGGAAACAAATGACAAAATTATCTTTTTCAGAATTACAAAAAAAGATGCAATTAGAAAAGAAAAAATCAAAAGATGTTAAATATGCATTTCGTAACGCTGAAGACATTTATACAAAGTTCAAAGAAGTTAATACAGATTGGGAATTAACTGTATTTGATGATTTAGTTGTTATCAGCGATCGCATTTTTGTAAAATCAACGGCTACAGTAACAGATGGAGAAAGACAATTTCAATCGATTGGATTTGCAGAATTGGATACAGTACCAGTTTTAAACACTCAAAAAGGACAATTCAAACAAATGCAAGTTCCACAATGGACTGGCGCAGTGAGCTCCTACGCTCGCAAGTATGCGCTTCAAGGGCTGTTTGGCATCGGGGAAAAAGATGTAGATGAGTACCCAAGCGATATGAACGAACCAGATCAGCCAAAAAATAAAACAAAACCTAAAGAACAAGCTGAAGCCGTTATCTCAGTTGAAAAAGCAAACTACTATTTGAAAGAGGTTGCTAAGATTTCAGAGGAAAAAGGCAAGCAGGACGGTTCAGTCGCTCAATGGTTCTTGCGATATTTAGATGTCGCAGATTACAAGCAAATTAAAGAGTCACAAGTGGAAAAAGCAGATTTGCTTTTAAATAAATTGAAAGGAAACTAATAGATGTTAAACAACGTTGTACTTGTTGGTCGTATGACCAAAGATGCAGAGCTACGCTACACCCCGAGCAATCAAGCGGTAGCAACTTTTAGCTTGGCTGTTAACCGCAATTTCAAGAGCCAAAATGGCGAGCGTGAAGCAGATTTTATTAACTGCGTGATCTGGCGACAGCAAGCAGAAAATCTTGCAAAATGGGCCAAGAAAGGGGCTTTGATTGGAATTACAGGGCGAATTCAAACCCGAAGCTACGAGAACCAACAAGGCCAGCGGGTCTATGTGACTGAGGTTGTAGCGGATAACTTCCAATTATTGGAATTCAACAATCAGAGCAATCATGTCCAGAACCAAGGACAGCCACGGCATAATCAACAACCAGACTTTGGACGTGATGCGTCGCCTATGGATATCTCAGATGATGATCTGCCGTTCTAACAAAGGGGGAATAAATGAAAGAATTGACATTATCGCTTGACGCTTCCACTAGTGCGACAGGCTGGGCTGTATATGACGGCCCGGACCTGTTAGAAAGTGTGGTCGTCAAACCTAAAGGCACATTTTTAGAACGGGCCTTACAAATGGCGAACAAACTGAAAGCTATTCAGTCGCGGTTGATTTTGAAATATAACAAGCCTTTTAAAGAGATTGTGATCGAACAGAACAACGTCGGAGGTGGCAACCAGCAGACGATGGTTAAGATCGGGATTGCAACGGGCATTATCCTTTCCCGGCTTATCGCAGATCGTGTTTACTTTGTCAACGTTCGGACCTGGAGAAAGCACTTCTCTATTAAAGGAAAAGGCCGGCAAATCTTGAAACAGCAAGCAATCGACATCGTGGCAGATAAATTTAAAAAGAATGTTAAGGACGATGAAGCAGACGCGATCTTGATCGGGCTATATTTTGAAGAAATGTACAGTTTTAGGGACGGCCTAGAAAATCATCGTTTAGGTATTTGATATGGAAAAAGAAAACTTACTACGATCCAAGCGCATCTATGAGAAACGGCTGAGCGAGGAACTACAGCTTAAAACAATCAGCAATACGCGAAGACACCACTACAGCGCGAACTATCGCGAATGGCTACACAAGGAAATTAAAGCCATTGACAAGAAATTAAAAGAAATCGAGGGGTATTTGACAGATGGATATTGATAAAATCGAGGAACTAACTGAGCTAACTAGACAGTGGTTTATTGACCGGGATATCACGCAGGGAGATGTCTTTAAACAGACGCTCAAACTATTTGAAGAGATGGGTGAGCTGGTCGCAGGGTATGCCAAGCAAAAAGAGCAACTCACAAAGGACAGCATCGGTGATTGTGCGGTGGTTGTCGTCGGCTTGGCAATGATGATTAAACTTGAACCAGTCGAGATCATGATTAGATCAGTAGAAGCGAGAAAGGGCGATATCAAAGACTGCTTTGAGTTGATGATTGAAAATGCGAGTGAATTTCAGTTTACTCGCAAGCACGAAGTAAAAACAAATGCTAAATTTAACCTTTTGCGAATCGTAAGCTATTTAAAAGCTATCGCGCATAAGCTGGGTTATGACTTCGAAGATTGCTTTGAACTAGCTTACAACGAAATCAAGGACCGGACGGGTCGCTGGGTTGAGGGTAGCTTTGTAAAAGAGGAGGACCTGTAAAGTGAACCGGATTAAAGAACTAAGAAAACAACGTAAGATAACCCAGAAGGCCCTTGCTGACATATTTGGTGTAAGTGTAAGAACTATTCAAAAATGGGAACACGGCGACACGGCAATCAAAGCCGTTAAGACGAAAAAACTAGCAGACTATTTCGAGGTAAGCGAAGGGTATCTTTTAGGATATTCGCAAACCCCAGACATTCCAGATAAAAAATGGCTACGGCTTTCAAAGCGCCAACAGTACATACAGAAATTAATTAACATCAAGATATCTTTGTTACGCGAGCAAGAAGGGATAAGCGCGCAAGATTTAAGTGATATTAAAAAAGTAGCCAGAGGTTTATATGAGGATCTGGTATGGATGCAATTTGAAGCAGAAGAAAGAGAAGGTAAATAGAAAATGAATAAACGAGAATTAATTGAACACATTAATAACACATTATTTGATAATTTGAAAGATACATTGTTCACAGAACCTACACTTTCAATCACAGAAAGCGCAAAAGATAATAAAGTGACAATAGCGTTTGAAACCGAGCAGGGCGGTCTCCTTGTGGGCGGTATGTTAAAGAAATTTGAAAAAGTCACGATCCCACAGTTTATTGCTGACTGGATCGTGCAAGCAAAAGAAGACGGGTATAACATCGCTGGTGCGATCAACGAAGCACCAAGAGGTGCGGTTGACGATTGGCTCGAGTTAGAAAACGTAGATATCTTTGCAGAAGCTTGGATCAATGGCTATACAGTCGAGAAAGAGAAGCGGTATTATGTAAGATTTAAAGGGATGGAAAGTGGTGATTTTAATTACTTAAACTTTATCAAATTTCAACACGCTTGGGTGTTATCGTCAATAAAGCTAGATAAAAAATTTCGTACAGAACACACCAAAAAACAACTTGAAGAAGCTGGGTTTGGATGGGTGTTTGATTGTCCAGGGATTGAGATTGAGGAGGTGGAAGAATGATTCCAAAATATAGAGCTTGGTACAAAGAATGGAAAGAAATGGGTAGAGTTGGAGAAATAAGATTTGACCTTGATGGTAGCGTATCCGTTGTGCTTTTTAAAGGCAATTATTTAGATGTCAGCGGGCCGAGAGAAAAAATCGTCCTCATGCAATCAACAGGCTTGCATGATAAGAATGGCAAGGAGATTTTTGAAGGAGATATACTGAAAGTTGCTAATAATGATTCGAGTTGGTTTGAAGTTGTTAAATACGATCACGATAAGGCTATGTTTATTTCCAAGGAAGTGAATTTGAAGTATGAAGTGCCTGAAACCCCTCTGTACGACTTATTCAGTCCATACCTATTCAAAGTCGAAGTCATTGGGAATATTTGGGAGGACGGTGATTTAATTGACGGTAAAAAGGCAAATGAAAATTAATTTTGGAGGTAACAGAATGAGACCAAACAGATACCCATACACAAGAAGCCAATGGGAAGAAGAAACAACACTAGTATGTTCCGGTGATAATACTAGTTTTAAATTAAGAGTTGAAAGAAATAGAATGACAGGGGAAACGAAACAATGTCATTGAATAAATCAAGAAAAAGATTAATTAGGAAGTATCGTGGATATTACAACGGCCGTCTTTTAGGATTGAAAATAAAAACGGCTGATGATAAGGAATGGACAATACTTTCTCCGAAAGTTGAAGAAGTCGATCCAGATAGTATGGTTATGGAAGCTGGAGTTATTGATGCTAGTGTCCTATCTTGTGATGGTATCAGTCTAGCGAATAAGGAAATAACAATAAGTTGCAATATTTCCAAAAAGGGATTTCAAAAAATGAAAAAAATTTTGTTTGGTAATGGTGTGTTATGATGGACCTACAAAACTTTATCTATCTACTACTCGCACTGGTCTGGCTCTCTGGTTTGATCTGGGCCAGTGTGATTGCGTTTAAAAATAGAAAGGGAAAATGATGAGTTTAGATAATGTACATATACCAATACGAGCAAACAGAACTCTATCTATCGCTCAAATAAATGGCAAGTTAGAGATTGCCGTACTCGGCAAGGATAATTTGTTTGTTACTGATTCGTATTTTATTGATCTGTACGATGCAGTAAAACCTTTTAATGATATACATGATTTAAAGAATATCATTGACCAAATTTTAGATGTGGAAGGTATGTTATGACTAAACTATTTTATACAATCCTCGGCTCAGTATCGCTGGTATTTCTGATCGTGTGTATTAATTTAAACTCACGGGTCAATGAATTAAATACTAAATGCCATGACCTGGAATGGACGGTGCAAGAGCATGAGATATCTATTCAGCGCATGGCTGAAAAAAATACAATGCAAGACGTGATAATTAATAAATTGAATAATGATTATAATTCGCGTATGGCACAGGAATTGCAAGAGATTGCTGATACTAACGGAGTAGGTGGTTAATATGACACCAGCAGAACTTTTATACAAAAAGATGATGGAAACACTCATGGCAAACGCTAAACTAATCACGATGAAAACGGATGAAGAAGATGGAATTGAAAAAAGAATTTTTCCAAGAAGCGGACAAAGCGATAGCTGAGTTTGAATCTGTTTACGAGTTTTTCAAAACCGCGAAAAGTCATAATGCATACCAAGACGGAGCGCGTTATGAAAAATACAAGAAACAAAACAGAATGCCATCATCTGCAATAATCGCGAGATTTGTTGGATTCGTCGAAACTGATCTGCTTTACGAATGTATGAAAGAGTCACTTGATAAAGTAGGCCCAGGGCGGTCTAGCGAGGATCTGGTTGAACGATTTTATAGAGATAATCATAATTATAAGCGAAACGAAGAACGCAAGCGAGAGCGTCGTTTAAGACGGAAACTAGAAGCGCTAGATTTAATCTTAAAAATGGAAGGGTGGGATTGAATGCTTTTCGGAGAAGTGCTAAAGAATAAAACAAAGGAGAACGCAGACAATACACTCAAGAACTACCGCGTACTTTTAAGGATAGCCGGTGAAGAATACAGTCCAAAAGTAACAGCTACTTACTCCCTTGAACCAAAGAGCGCGCCAAGCTCCCCCAGCCGTCAAACCGAACAGATGGTTATTAGACGGGTAAGCGCCCAGCAAGAACTGGAATTGATGGCGTCAGCTATTAACCGGCTATCTGATCTCAATCTATCGCAGATTTTGATTGAACGTTATTGTAGAGTTAGATTTCGACAAGACAAGGCTATTTATCCGAGCCTTGGATATTCAGAAAGTGAATACTATAGATTGCTGGATCGAGCTTTGTTAGAGTTCGCAGAAGCCTATAAGGCTGGGGAATTGCTTGAATACAGATTTCTGGGAGATAATTGAAAGAAAGTTGACAGTAAAAGCGCTGTATTGAGTGGTATTATAGTATTATCAGATGATGCAGATAGGAACTGCGCCATTTGGGTATCTCCTTATGAGGTTGCCGGGTAACTCAACGGTTAGAGTAGCGGACTTTTCACCCGCAAAATGTAGGTTCGATTCCTGCCCCGGCTATAAAAAGCACCACACAAAAACAAAAAACGAAAGTGACCGATGATGTAAGTTTGGTGCTACTTACTAGGCCCCTTGAATTATTTTGTCAACGAGGACAAAGTAGACCATATAACCCGAGAAGCGCGCATCGTCAAGGTGCGCTCTTTTTGGTGCTTGGAGAATAAAATGAAAATAGAAAAGATCAATATTTCAGAAATAACTGAATATGAGAATAATGCGAAGCTACACCCTCGCGAACAAATTGAACAAATTAAGAAATCAATCCAGGAGTTTGGAAACAATGACCCGATAGCGATTGATGAGAACAATGTTATCATTGAGGGTCATGGACGATATAAGGCACTGAAAGAATTAGGCTTTGACGAGGTGGAAGTGATTCGTCTTTCTCACATGGACGATGAACAGAAACGCGCTTACATCCTCGCTCACAATAAGTTGACTATGAACTCTGGGTTCGACATTGAACTTTTAAATTCAGAGCTTGAAAGTATCGTGAATATCGACATGGAAGATTTCGGATTTGACTACTACGAGCCGGAGTCTGAAGTTGAAGAGGACGACTTTGAAGTTGAAGAAACCAAGGAGCCAATCGCGAAGCTGGGGGATATCTACCAACTTGGACGGCACCGTCTTATGTGTGGTGATTCCACAGATCCAGACCAGCTTGCTAAATTGGTAGACGGACAACAGATTGACTTGATTGTTACTGACCCACCTTATAATGTGGCCTATGAGGGTGGCACAGAGGAAGCTCTCACGATCATGGACGACAGCATGGACAATGAGTCGTTTAGAAAGTTCTTGAGAGACGCGTTCTTTGCTGCAGACACCGTCTTACGTGAAGGTGGGGCATTTTATATCTGGCACGCAGATTCAGAGGGTTACAATTTTAGAGGTGCTTGCTCTGATATCGGTTGGACAGTACGTCAGTGTTTAATCTGGAATAAGAACACATTAGTCCTGGGCCGTCAAGATTATCAATGGAAACATGAACCTTGTTTGTATGGCTGGAAAGAGGGTGCAGCACATTACTTTGTGAATGACCGTTCTTTGACTACTATCATTGAAGATGTGGAAGAGTTGAATAAAATGACGAAGGCCGAGCTAATTGAGTATATCGAGCGTATGCAGGCTAACTTGCCGACCACTATCATCAACGAGAATAAACCAGCAAGAAATGGCTTGCACCCTACTATGAAGCCACTGAAATTGATTGAACGGCTGGTACGGAACTCTAGTAAGAAAGGCTGGAACGTGCTAGATAGTTTCAACGGCTCCGGATCGACTATGATTGTTTGTGAGGATTTAGGACGGACCTATTTTGGCATGGAGCTAGACCCACGATATGTGGACGCTACAATTCAACGCTGGGAAGAACACACAGGCCAGACGGCTGTTAAGTTGAATTAAGAATATTATTTTGAAAAGGAAGTGAGGCGATGGCTGGTGCAGATAATTTAATACCAAATGAACAGCGAACGCCCGAAGAACGCCGAGCGAATGCAAGGAAAGCGGGTATCGCTTCAGGTAAGGCACGCAAAAGAAAAGCGAACATGAAAAAGACGCTTGAAGCCCTACTTGTTTCCAAAGTTTCAAACCCTCAGCTCTCTAGAGTACTACAGGATATGGGTTTTGAGGACGATTACGAGTCAGCTCTCCTTTTGGTAGCAATGCAAAAAGCCTTAAAAGGTAGCTCACGTCACATGGAGTTAATATCTAAGATAGTAAACAGCGAGGGAACCAAGGACACGCTTGATAAGAAAGAACAGAAAGCACGTATCAAGTCGCTGGAACTTGAAAACAAACGCAAAGCCCAAGCGTTAGACGAAGCGGGAGGTGGTGCTGATGAGTCAATCCTCATCATTGACGATATCCCGAACGACTAAGCCAACTATAAAACTTAGTAAAGAGATCAATCCTAAGTTTTATGACGCATGGAGGTCTAAGAAACCTTACAACATTTTAAAGGGTGGTCGTAACTCGTTTAAGTCTTCAGTCATTTCTTTATTGCTTGTGTTTATGATGATTAAGGCTATAACACAAGGTCAGTGCGTAGAGATTATTATCGTTCGTAAAGTTGGTAACACAATCTTTGATAGTGTCTATAAAAAGATAATCTGGGCGCTTGATAAGTTCGGAATGGCTAATCAGTTCAAACGTACTAAAAGCCCTTATAAGATCGTACATAGACGGACGGGTTCGACGTTCCACTTCTACGGCCAGGACGATTTCCAGAAACTAAAATCAAATGAGGTCGGAAAGGTTATTGCTGTTTGGTATGAGGAAGCTGCCGAGTTTGCTGACTCAGAGGAATTTGACCAGTCAAACAGTACATTCATGCGTCAAAAGCACCCGGACTATCCGTTCGTACAGTTCTTCTGGTCGTATAACCCACCGCGCAACCCTTACAACTGGATTAATGAGTGGGTCGATTCGTTAAGGACAGCGGACAAGTATTTAATACATGAGTCAAGCTATCTAGATGATGAGCTGGGGTTTGTAACCGAGCAAATGCTGGACGAGATAGAGCGTATCAAGACCAACGACTACGCCTACTACAGGTATTTATACCTGGGTGAGCCGGTGGGCCTTGGTACAAACGTTTATAACATGGATCTGTTTAAACGCGCGGACAAGATACCGGACGGAGAACGAGTCATCGGCCAGCTATTCGCAGCAGATACAGGGCACCAACAATCAGCAACTACTTGCTTACACGCGGTTGTGACTAATAGATCCAATCTCTATCTTGTGGATAACTACTACTACAGCCCGGCTGGTAAAGTCAAAAAGAAAGCTCCGAGCGTTTTGTCTAAAGAGCTTCATGACTTCGTTATCAAGCAGACGCAGAAATATCCGAATGTACCAGTCATTGAAATGACGATAGATAGCGCGGAGGGAGCATTGAGAAACCAGTATTTAGAAGACTTTGGTATTCGCTGGCACCCGGTAGCGAAGAAGAAGAAAATAATAATGACAGAGTACGTCCAATCGCTCCTTGCGAATGGTCGTTTTTATTATTTCCCAACAGAAAACAACCTCAAGTATTTTATTGAGGAACACAAGCGTTATCAGTGGGACGAGAAAACTGTTAAAGACGACGACCCGAAAGTCATTAAAGAGGACGATCACACTTGCGACGCGTTTCAGTATATGGTCGTAGATAATGCACAACTACTAAGATTAAAAGCCTAAGAAAGGTTTGAAATGAGTATCTTACAATCACTAAAAAATATATTTAAGAGGGGTAAATATGTAATGACAAGCCAATCATTAGGCAATATCACAGAACATCCTAAAATCGCAATTAACAAGGACGAATACGATCGTATTCAGAAGAATTTGAAATACTATCAGAGCAAGTGGGACCCTATCCGTTACCGCAACTCAAACCGAGTTGATAAGCAACGGACACGAAACCACTTGCCTATTGCCCGTACAGCTTGTAAGAAGATTGCCAGTCTGGTATTCAACGAGCAGGCAGAGATAAGCGTTGCGAACGGAACAACAAACGAGTTTATTCAAACCGTCTTGCTGAATGACCGGTTTAATAAGAACTTTGAGCGATACCTTGAGAGCTGTTTAGCCTTGGGTGGTCTTGCTATGCGTCCTTACGTTGACGACGACAAGATTAAGATTTCATTCGTACAGGCCCCTGTATTTTATCCATTGCAATCTAATACACAGGACGTATCTTCTGCAGCTATCATCAATAAGAGCCAGAAGACGGTAGGGAAAGAAACGATCTACTATACTCTGGTAGAGTTGCACGAATGGACCAAGGATAAGAAATACACAATCACTAATGAGCTGTATCGCTCGAACGAAAATGAGCGCGTTGGTGACCGTGTACCGCTATCCGAGATCTATGAGGACCTGGAGGAAGAAGTAACGCTTGAAGGGCTTACACGGCCGTTATTTACTTACCTAAAACCCCCTGGAATGAATAACAAAGATATTAACAGCCCTTTGGGTCTGTCTATCTTTGATAATGCCAAGAGCACTATTGACTTTATCAATACCACTTACGATGAGTTTAAGTGGGAAGTGCGCATGGGACAACGGCGCGTGTTAGTGCCGGACCAAACTGTCCGGATCGGTTTTGACCATCACGGAGAAACTGATCTTGTCACGCGCGAATTCGATCCAGAGCAGAACGTATACGAGCAGATTGACGGTGGCAAAGATACACCAATCAACATCACGGACCTTACTACTCCTATCCGGTCGGACGACTATATCAAGGCTATCAACGAGGGCCTTGCGCTCTTTGAGATGCAGGTCGGAGTATCGCCTGGGATGTTTACCTTTGACGGTAAGAGCATGAAGACTGCGACCGAGGTTGTATCCGAAAACTCTGACACATACCAGCTAAGAAACAGCATCGTGAGCCTTGTGGATCAGTCTATTAAAGAGCTTGTGATCTCTATTTGTGAGATTGGCAAGTTGTACGGCTTGTATAGCGGGCCTATTCCAGACATGGACGAGATCACAGTTAACCTTGATGATGGTGTCTTTGTTGATAAGAATAACGAGCTGGACTACTATGCTAAAGCTCTATTAAGTGGCCTTGTCAGCAAGCAATACGCTATTTCTAAGGCGCTGGGCTTGTCAGATGATGAAGCTGCACAAATGCTTGAAGATATCAAAAAAGAGACTGCTGAGAGCATGGAGCTAGAGCGTAGCACAAGCGAAGTTGATATTTATGGAGAGTGAGTAGATGGCGCGTAACAAGTACCCAGTATTATTCAACGAGGAACAGTTAGAGTTGCGCGCATCACAGGTCGGTGATATCTATCATCAAATGGCGCGTGACCTATTCGACGAGGTTATAGATAGGCTATTAGAGCGCGGGGCTGAATCGCTGGCAGATAACCCGTACATCTGGCAGTTAGAGCGTATGAGCCAGATGCACATGTTAAATGAGCAGAACCTGGACACAATCGCCCGTTACTCTAAAATAGGCCGTGAACAGCTCAGAAAGGTCATTGAAGACGAGGGCTTTAAAATCTATCAGACTACCAAGGAACAGCTCATAGACGACCTCGGAGATGGTGATTTTGGCAATTCTAAACACGCGCAGGAGTTGCTGGCGGGTTATTTTGATCAGTCGCACGGTGATATTAGTAACTTGATTAATACCACGCTTCCAGGCATCGTTACAGATGTATACCGTCAAATGGTCCAGGAAGTGGTAGCCCGTCAAGTGGTCGGTCTAGTCACACATGATAAGGCTGTATCTCAGACTGTCATGAAATGGCAAGAGATAGGCTTTAAGGGCTTTATTGATCGTGGTGGGCATTATTGGAAAGTGGATAACTACGCGAGAACTGTTATTAAAACTACCGTCATGCGTAGCTATCGAGAGATGCGGACCATGCCAGCGGACGAGCTGGGTATTGATACCTTTTATTATTCTAAAAAGGCAACGGCCCGAGAGGCTTGCGCACCCTTACAGCACCATATAGTTACCTATGGCCCAGCAAGGGAAGAACACGGTATTAGTATTCTATCGCTTGCAGATCACGGCTATGGGACTCTTGGCGGTTGTTTGGGTATCAACTGCGGACACATGCTGACCCCGTTTGTACCTGGTATAAACGAACTCCCAGAGCTTGGCCCAGACGTTAAGAATGTAACGCAGGAAGAAGCAATTAGAAATGCTAACGCACAATCTAAGCAAAGGGCATACGAGCGAGCTATTCGCAAGTCTAAGGAAAAGCTACACGTTGCCGAGAAGCTAGGCGACCAGGAACTTATTAGTAAGTTTAAAACCAAAATCAGAGACCAACAGGCAACCCTGCGAGATTATATCGCGGACAAGCCTTTCTTACATCGTGACTATGCGAGGGAAAGGTATTTCAAACCAAACGAAGAATAAAGGCTTTTATAGCCTTTTTATTTTTGCGCCCTTTCTGGATGAATAGGTGATTTCCTCCTTTTTTCTTACCTATTCGCGGGATCGTTACCCGCTGGGCGCTTTCGTTGTCGGACGTAAACCGGCGAATTCGTCTTCTGGACGTAAAACAGGAAGGAGTTTTGAACTATGAGTTTAAAACGTGAGATGTTAGTTGATGCAGGTATTGAAGACAAGGAAACTATTGAGCGCATTATGGCAGCGTACGGGTCAGCAATCAAAGAAGCCAAGTCAGAAGTACAAGCAGAAAGCGACAGCTTAAAAACACAACTTGAGCAACGGGACCAAGCTATCAAAGACTTACAGGCTAAAGAGGGAGCTAGTGAAGAAGCCAAGAAACAACTGGAAGATTTACAAGCCCAATTTGAAAGCTATAAGACCGAGAATGAAGCTAACCTTGCGCAAGTTAAGAAAACCAACGCGGTTGCATTGGCTTTGAAAGACGTGGGAGCGCATAACTCCGAAGACCTTATGAAGTTTATTGATCTTGACAAGATCGAACTTGCAGAAGATGGCAAGCCAAAACTAGAAGAAACTATCAGCAGTCTAAAGGAATCAAGCCCTTACCTTTTTATCCAAAAGGAAGAACCACAAGAACCACAGCCAAAGTTCGCGCTTGGTGGCAATCCGTCCGCTGGTGGTGATAGCGACCTCAGCCCGGAAGAACAAGCTCTATTTGCTGGCTTTGACAGCATTTAATAAATAAAAGAAAGTAGGATAGCCTATATGACTATTAATTATGCATCTAAATTTGACGCAAAAGTAGATGAGCGCTTTGCCAAAGAAGCCCTCTCAACTGGTATTGTCAACCAGGACTTTGATTTTACTGGTGTAGATACCGTTAAGGTATACTCAATCCCAACTACAGCAATGAATGACTACGCTCTTACAGGTAACACTCGTTACGGTACAGCGGCAGAACTTGAAAACAACGTACAAACGTTGACGCTTACAAAAGACCGTTCATTCACGTTTACAATCGACAAACGCTCAGTGCAAGACACAAACGGCACATTGGAAGCAGGTAAAGCTCTTGCCCGTCAACTTTCAGAAGTGGTTATCCCAGAAGTTGATAAGTACCGCTTTGGTAAAGTCGTTGCTGGTGCTGACACTGACCACGTTAAAACTGGTGCTGTAACTAAAAATAACGCTTATGAAGCAGTGCTTGACGGTCAAGTTAAATTGACTGACGCGCTTGTGCCAGAAGAAGGACGCAAGCTACACGTATCTCCTGAGTTTTACAAACTCATCAAACTTGATCCATCATTCGTGAAGAACTCTGACCTCGGTCAAGAAGTAGCGTTCAAGGGTCAAGTGGGAGCTATTGACGGCTTGCCTGTTATCTTGACTCCAACTTCTCGCTTGCCTGAAAATGTAGCGTTTGTTATTGCGCACCCTATCGCAACCACTTCCCCTGTTAAATTGGAAGACTACAAGATCCACGATAACCCACCAGGAATCAATGGCTACCTTGTAGAAGGTCGTATCCGTTATGATGCCTTTGTCCTTGACAGCAAGAAGAAAGCTATTTACGTTCACAAAACAGCGTAAGAGGTGACGAATGGCAGAAGAAACAAAAACAACTAAAGCAGAAGCAGTAACTGAACAGGCTGGGACGGTTTTGGTAAAAGGAGATGTAACTTTTACCATTACTGACCCTAACCTAGTATCTGCTTTTCTGACTAGTGGGTACGAAATCAAGGAGTAACGAATGGCAAAATATAAAGCTACTTGTAACTTTTTGATCGAGTCAACAGACCAAAACTTTGACGAGGGCACGGTCTACGAGTTAACGACTGCAGAAGCAGAGGAAATCAACCAAAAGACAAGCCTTGCCTTTGGCGAGGAATGGTTGGAGCTTGTTTCTGATAGCGAACCCGTGGCCCAAAAGGTGGCCTCTGAATAGGGGGTATCATGGCATACTTAACGCATGAAGAATATCGTGAGTTAGGTTTTGAAAGTACATGCGAATTTGATGAGCTACTTAAACGAGCGGAGCTAGCTATTGACCTCTTTATCCGTCATTATTATGACTTTCATGATTTCGATAATGACCATAAGGCACGCAAAAAGGCAGTTAAACTTGCTACGGCTTACCAGATCCAGTACCTGGATAGTACGGGCATTTTGACAGCCGAGGATAAGCAGACAATATCAAGTACCACACTAGGACGTACATCGGTGTCATACAGCTCAAATAACGGCTCTAGGGCCTCTGAAACGGCATCGGGGTATAATCTATCCCTTGACGCTTTTAACGCTCTAAAATCGGCTGGTTTTTTGTATAGCGGGGTGGATTATGGTCGTTATTGATAAACGGACGCTAGTTGACTCAGTGATGATCTCAAAACCTACGGGTAAGAAAGACGGGTGGGGGAAAGAAGAGTTCTCCTACCCTATTCTTTTAAGTCCAGTACGCTTTGATCGTAACTTTGACGGTCCAGGGTCAGTAAATAACCCGTCTGGACAGAAGAACCCGTCATTTCGTGCGCCTGGTGTTATCTTTGTGTACCCTCAGTATTGTGATGTAGAGATTGATTCGTCATATCGTAACTCGATTGTAAAGGACGGCGACGATGAATATATTGTAAACAAGATCATTCCTGTTTATGAGCCTTTCAGTCGCAGGGTCTTTTGCTACGAAATCGAGGTGATGTGATGGGTATCAATGTCACGATAGATTTGAGCGGAGCAACACGGAAGACATCGCAGGCATCGGAGCGTAAAGCGCAGTTAGAGATTGCAAACCAAGCCTTATTAGATATGGAGCCGTATGTGCCGTTGTTGCATGGCCCGCTACGTTCTAGCGGTCATGTCGCTGGCAATGGCTCGCAGATTATCTACAATACACCATACGCACGCGCCCAATTCTACGGTGGTGCTTATAACAAGTATCGCAGTTTTAGCTTTGGCAAGTACACTACCCCTGGAACTGGTAAACGCTGGGACCTAAAGGCATCAGCTAACCACGGTAACAAGTGGGCAGAGGTCGGACTGAAAGCAATGGGGTTGACTAAATGAAAAGTAACAATGATTTTAACGTTGTTTTGCGTGATTTTATCAACACTCTCGGTCTACCGCTTGCTTGTGAGCTTGACTTTCTAAGCGAGCTGGACTCCTTGGTCCTATACCCGCTTCCAGGCGGTAAGGTTGAGCGTGTTTATATGGACGGCTCACGAGATGTGACTCTAATTTTTGAAATCGCAGTAAAGGTAAAAGATCAATCAATAGCAAGTGAGTGTCTTTGGGAAATCAACAAAGCACTATCTGAATTTGATCTGGTCTTACCGAGTCAAAACAACTCATATATTTTTAATAACTTAACTACTACCCAGCCGTCCTTAAACGAACGGGACGAGCAGGGTTTTTATATTTACCTGCAGGACATAACTGCAAACCTAACAATTTTGAATAACAAAGGAGTGTAATACATGGCACGTCAAAAGAACGCCCTACGCGGGCATTTTATCGCACCAGTCACTGATCCAAAGATTGAACCAGCAAAAGAAGCCTACAAAGAGCTTGCAAAATGGATCGAAGATGTGGACGACGATACAGATGAAGCTACTACATCAGTCGCATACTACGACGGCGACGGTACAGAAGAAACAACCGTTACATCTGTAAAAGGATCATACACATTTAAAGGCACCTACGACAAAGAAGATGAAGCAATGGCTCTTATCGCTGGGTTGAAGTACAAACTCGGTAACGATCGCCTTGTTTGGCATAAAGTGGTAGACTCTGACGGTAAGAACCAACACGTCGGAATTGCTACCGTGTCAGCAATCAAGGCAGGCTCTGGGGCTGCTGCAAACTACGAGGAATTCTCTTGTAAGATTTCTTACAACTCACTTCCTAAAACAACTGCAGTCGTAGGCTAATAGTAAAAGTAAAAGCGTTCCATTTTGGGACGCTCTTTTTTGTGCATAAAGGAGGAAAAATCATGTCTATTTCAATCAAATTAAAACGCAATTATATCCCGATTAACATCGGAGAAATCGAACTACAGTTTGATACATCACTAGAAAATATCTCGCGCCTTGCTACGCTCCAGGAAGATATCTCAGAACGCTTTAATAAATACCAGTTAGAGCTGATTGAGCGGTCTAATAATGGAGAGTTTGACGATCTCAAAGAAGGAGTCATTAACAAGCGAGTCATTGACGAAGCCTTTGAGATGCAAAAGAAAATGACGGAGATTAAATATGATGTGCTATTCGGGGACGGTACCTTTGCTAAAATCTATGAACACTATTCAGACCTTGACGCTTTGGATCATGCATTTGATGAGGTAGATACCTTGCTGGGTGCTGAGCTTGACCGTCTAGGACAAGAACGAGCTAAAGCATCTGGTGCGGTTGCCGAGTCTTTTGTTAAAAAAGCAAAAGCCAAAAAGACAAAAAAGACCAGCAAAAAATAACAAGGAGGATTGCTCATGAAATTAAATGAGCCTATACAAAACTCCTTTGAAGTGAACGGACGCACCTATGAGGTGGACTGCTCCTTTGACCTGGTGCTGGACGTATTCGAGATGTTTGACAACGAAGTCATGAATAATCTCGAGAAGATGCGTACAGCGGTTTTAATGATGACAGACGAAGCCTTGGACAACCCAGAGGACATAGTAGCCGTCTGGTCATACATCGACGAGCATTTTTTAAAGACTAAAAAAGAGCGCGTGATTTATGACCGGCACGGGAACCCTATGCCAGTAGCCAAGGACGAAGAAGATGATACACGTTTGATTGATTTTGAAGTAGACGCTCAAGAAATATACGCTAGCTTCGTGCAAGCGTATAACATCAACCTTTTTGAAGCACAAGGCCGGCTAACATGGCCCGAATTTATCGCACTACTCAACGGTTTGCCAGAGGGGACGGCTGTATCTCAATTAGTGGAGATACGGTCTTGGAAACCCTCGAAGAACGATAGTAGCGAGTACAAGGCCAAAATGCGCCGGTTACAAAATAAATACAGATTAGACGGAAAGGAGGGAGATGAATAATGGCAGATGGAAAGATAGTTATTGACGTCCAGGTAAATGGGCGCAAACTTACAGAGCTATCCGATGCCTTGAAGCGTTTAGAGTCCGAAGCCCGTAGATCGGGCCAAGGTGTCAAAAGCGCAGGCGATGGTATCCAAGCTACTGGTGACAAGGCTTTGAGAGCTGGACAAGGTTTTAAACGTGCCGGTGACCGTATGGCCGAGGGTGCGAAGCTATCAGAAACCTCAAGTAACGGATTTCGTCGCTCTGGTGACAAAATCAAAGAAAGCTCAGAGGTTGCCTCTAGGTCTGGACAAGGTTTTAAACGTGCGGGCGAAAAGATCAAGGAAAGCTCTGATCTAGCTGGGCGATCTGGTGACGGTTTTAAACAAGCCGGTCAGAAAGTAAAAGAAAGTTCTGATCTTGCCCAAAGATCAGGAGATGGCTTTAAACAGGCATCAAACAAAATCAAGTCAGCTAGCAATGAGGCTAGTTCTGGCGGTGAAGGCTTTAAACAAGCTGGACACAAAGTAAAAGCCTCTGGTGAAGAAGCAAAAGGCGGTGGAGCTGGTTTTAAAAAGGCTGGTGAAGATGCCAAGGCTGGTGGTGACAAAGCCGGGCAAGGTGCTAAAGGCTTTGAGAAAATCAAAGACGCAATCAAGAACTTCTCGGTCGGTGCGGTAGCCTTTAAAGCTGTCAGCTCAGCCATGAACCTTGTAAGCCAGTCAATGGACAAGGCTATTGACCGGTTCGATACCTTGCAACGGTTCCCTAAAGTTATGAAGGCTTTTGGGCACTCTTCGAAAGATATCGCAGCGTCTACTAAGCTACTTTCTGAGGGCATTGAGGGCTTACCAACAACACTCGATACGGTTGTAGCGACTACGCAGAAGTTAACCTCAATGACTGGTAACCTTAAACAGTCTACGAAGTTAACAATTGCCTTAAATAATGCGTTTCTCGCCTCTGGTGCTTCTACTGAAGAAGCGTCGCGCGGTTTAACGCAGTATACCCAGATGTTATCATCTGGAAAAGTTGACTTGCAATCATGGAAGACCCTACAAGAAACCATGTCTTATGCCCTGCAAAAAACGGCAGAATCTTTTGGGTATGCCGGTGCATCGGCACAGAATGACCTCTACAAGGCTTTACAAGATGGCAAGATAACTTTCAGCGACTTTAGTAAGCGTCTGATCGAGTTAAACAAAGGAGTGAACGGATTTGCTGAAATGGCAAAGAAGAACTCCGAAGGTATCAGAACATCGTTCACTAACATTGTTAGTGCGATTGCAAAAGGTATTGCAAATGTCATTGCTGAGTTTGACAAGATGAGCAAGGCAGTTACTGGTAAGAGCATTGCCCAAAACCTTGATAGTATTAAAGGCGCGGTAAATAGCACATTTAATGTGATTATTAGTGTCATTCGCGGTGCTACTCCAGTTGTTAAATCTCTAGTAAGTGTATTGGGCTTCCTTAAACCAGTTTTAGACCCGCTTATCTCAATCTTCGCTGGGGTCGTAGGTGCAGTATTGCTCTTTAAAGGAGCTATGCTGGGACTGTCAATTATCAAGGGTATCGGTAGCCTGATTGGTACGCTTATCACTTCCCTGGTATCTCTAACCAGTACCTCGCTTGTAGCCACGGGCGCTACGACTGGACTCGCTGGGGCTTTAGCCTCTCTATCATCTGGTGGAGTGTTCCTAGTTGTCGGTGCTATCGCCGGTCTGGTGTCGTGGTTGACGCAGGAAAGCGAAGCGTCCAAGGAAGCCAAGGCTAAAAATGAAGAGTTTAAACGCTCCCTCGACGATCTACACGAAAGTGTGGAAAAAGGCAATGAAGCCTATAAGGACCGCAGAAACGAAATCCAGGCAACAGCCGAGGACAATGAGCGATTAGTCAAGAAGATTGACGAACTGAACGCGGTAGAGCATAAAACTGCGAGCCAGAAGAAAGAACTTGCGTCTGCAGCAGAAACCCTTAACTCGCGTATTGATGGCTTGAATATCCAGTACGATAAAGCAACCGGTACAATCAATATGACCACGGACGCGATCCGTAAGCAGATTGAGATTGCCAAAGCATCGGCTGAGATTGAGGCTGCCAATCAGAAAATGGTAGAGAATGCCAAGAAGCGCCTCGAAATCAAGGATAAGATAAAGGAAGTTGAGAAACAGTACCAGGATCTTATCAAACAAACCGATGAAGCAGAGGGTGGTTTCTTCGACAACTCTTCGGTACGAGATAGTATCAAGAGCCAGGCTAAGGAAAAATATAACGAAGAAGTTAAGAAGTTACAGGACGACATCAAGAAAACTGAAGAGTCTGACAACGAATTAACGAATACAATCGTTAAGAATAACGAAACCAAAGCTAAATCTACAGAAGATGCGAATGGTCGCGTGATCTACTCATTGCAGACAATGAATGAGGAACAGAAGAAAGCTGTAGAGATGATGCAACAAGAATTTGCGAATCTCAAAGGTGAAGTTCAAAATGCATTCCAAGCTATTGAGCAACAGACGGCCTTGTCTGCAGATCAAATGACCGCTAACTTGCAGAAAAACATTGACGCGGTTGATAAGTGGTCACAGAACCTTGAAACACTTGCTAAACGTGGGCTTGACCAAGGTCTCATCGAACAAATGAAACAAGCTGGCCCTAAAATGGCCAACCAAACGCAGGCCCTTGTAGATGCGTCCGATGAACAACTAGGACGTCTTAATGGCAAATGGAAGGAAGCCGGAGATAAAGCTAAAGAAGGCTTCTTACGTAGTATTCACGCAACAGGCGAAGAACTACCACCCGAAATTCAAGCGATGGTAACAGCTATCGCTACTGAGTTTAGAAAAGCACTCGCTGAAGCAGACTTTGAAACACAGGGGCGTGAAGTTCCTAAGAAAACCGCTGACGGTATGAGGTCTGGTAAAGGAGACGTCCAACAAGCAGCGTCCGAGCTGACAGAAGCATCTAAGCAAGCCTTTAACAACTTGCCAACAGAAGCTAAGTATAGCGGTTCACAAGTAAGCGGTGGATATGCCCAAGGTATCACAGAGAACCAGGCATCGGCAGAAGTAGCAGTAGATGGCCTTAGAAACGCGTCTATAGGTGCTTTAGCTTCCCTCTTTGGAGAGGGCCAAGTCAAAGGTGCTGAACTTGGTTCTGGTGTTAGTGCTGGTGTGACTAGTGGTACTGGTGCGGTACAGGAAGCTGCCAACAGTTTAAGAAATAGTGCAGTAGTTTCAGTTGCTGGCATGTCCACAGACGGTCAAGCCAAGGGATCAGAATTTAGCTCTGGTATAGCAAGTGGTATCGACGGAGGTCAGCATGTCGCGGTTGGTGCTGCATTATCATTAAACCAAGCTATTTCTTCTCAATTTATTTCGATTTCAGCAGACGGCCAGCAATATGGTTCACAGTTTGGCTCTGGTATTGGCTCTGGTATCGATTTTTCAAGAGGAGTAGCTACTGGTGCATCTAATGCACTAAAACAGAGTGTTAATGCATCAGTTGCCTCTTTAGGCCAAGACGGCCAACAAGCCGGATCACAATTTGGATCTGGTGTAACTAGCGGTGTAGCAAGTCACAACAACGCAGTGTTTAGTGCGTCAAGTAGCCTCAAAAGTTCAGCGCACAACGGTATGTCTGGTGGATACGACGGTGGCTTTAATGCAGGTACTGCTATTGGTGAAGGTATGGCCAGTGGTATCGCTTCTATGGCCCATGCGGTTATAGGTGCAGCGTCTAGTATCGCATTAAGTGCAGTGTCTTCAGCTCGATCTACTTTGGCTATCAACTCACCATCTAAAGTATTTAGAGATCAAGTCGGTCGCGCAATCCCAGAAGGTATGGCGGTAGGTATTGAGAAGTACGGCTACTATGTAGATGATTCCATGACTGACCTTGCGAACAAGACAGTAGAGTCTGGCAAGAAATACACGGACGGCTTTGGCTTTAACTTACCAGGTCGCGGTGATCTTGTAAGTGGTCTGACTGATACACTAGCTACGCGCTTTGGATACGCAGGCAGTGGAAGCTCAAGCTCAAACGTAACTAACAACTACACACTTAACGCAAACGGTACGGCTAATGACAATTTCTTTAGCCCTGAAAATATGCGCAGGCTCTTGCGTGAGCTTGCCTACTACACAAACTTGGAAGGAGGTAGAATGGCATAATGGGAAGTTTTACTTTTAACGGTGTTAGTAGCACCACTCACGGTCTACGGGTTACCAGCGACTACGTTATTAACTCAACCGGGAACGACGTGGAAACAGTAGCGGTCCCTGGTCGCGATGGTGATCTATTGATCTCAAAGAACCGCCTTAAATCGGTTACTATCGAACTGCCTTGTACCGTCCTTTCAAACCGTAAGCTCACAGATGCCGAGAGTGACATCAGTAACTGGCTCAACGTTGACGGCTATAAAGATTTGACCCTATCATGGGACCCAGATTTTATCTACCGGTCAGCATTTATTGAGACTTTTGAAGTGTCTAGCCTTATGCGACAATTTGGGAAAGTCAAGCTGAACTTTTTGACCTATCCAGTCAAATTTTATAAGCAAGGACGCGCTACTCAAAAGTTAACAAACGGAGTTGCGATCAATGGCCTGGGCAATGTTAATGCAAAGCCTATTATCACGCTTGTCGGATCTGGTGACTGTACGCTTACTATCAATGGCCGCAAGACTAAGTTGCGAGGTGTGCAAGGCAAGATTACGCTTGATATGCAGGCTAACCAAGTCTACAAGGATAATCTGCCAGCGTGGGATAAGGTGGTTAGAAGCCCACAATTCCAAATGCCTTACTTTGATTATGGTCGGAATTTAATTTCATGGGACGGAAATTTTGAAGTGTTCTCAATCCCAAACTGGGGGGTTAAGTTATGAGGCCTATACTATTTAATAAAAATGAGCAGTCATTTGACACGTATGGCCTTGGTGAGCTTAACGTAACCAAAGGTACGGTAACCCGTGAGCGCAACGGGAATTATACGCTATATGCTGAAATTCCCGTTAATGATCCAATGGTAGCAATTCTTGAGAAAGAAATGAAACTCAAGGCCGACGCTGGTTTACGAACTAAAAACCAAACCTTTGAAATCTCACGGATCGTTAAGGATAGCAGTAACATTGTTAAAATCTACGGTCAACACATCAGTCATAAGCTGGAATACATGGTGTTGAGAAATGCAACAGCATTTTCTGGATCGGCATTTAGTGCATTGTCAATCTGGAGAGGTGCGCTGATTGGTGATCTTCGTTTTGATGTCTGGAGTGATATCCAGACGACTGGTAAGGGTGTGTTTGACATCTCCAAAATGGAAAACGCACGGCAAGCCCTTGGCGGTGTAGAAGGATCAATCCTTGATATCTATGGCGGGGAATACGAGTTTGACAATATGATCGTGCGACTGCATAAGCAGTTAGGTCGTACTGCTCCAACTGTTTTGGAATATGGTCGAAATATCTTGTCTGCAGAGTTGGATGAAACGATTGAGAGTGCATACACTAGCGTGTTACCGTTTGCGACTTATACACCCGATAAACCAGAGGGCGATACTAGCGATAATCAACCCGATCCTGTAACGGTCACGCTACCAGAGAATTATGTAGATAGTAAGTACAAGGCTCTATATGCTCATCGTAGAATTAAAGTCGTAGACTTCTCTAGTGAATTTAGCACAGATGGCAAGAAGAAGAACCTTCCAACACCCGATAAATTGCGCAAAATTGTTAACGACTACATGGCACGCAATGAAATCGGTAAGCCTAAGATCAACATCAAAATCGAGTATGCTGATTTAGCACGCACGCTCGATTATGCTGATAATGGCTGGATCGAAGAAGTTGAATTATGCGATATTGTACCTGTTTATTATCCACAGATTGGGCTTACGGATGAAACTACGAAAGTAACGACTGTTACCTACGACTTTATCAATGAGCGAAACGAAAGCGTGGAGTTTGGTGATATTGGCACGAACGTGAGAGCTACGATGCAGAGTGGACTTGCTGGACGGGTAGATGATATCGCTAAAGCTCAGCAAGACTTTGAGAATAGCCTACCAGATTATCTCTTAAATGCCCAAGGGAATAAAGTCTGGTACAATCGCCCAGACGATAAAGAGCATAAAATCGGCGATATCTGGTTTGAGAAGAATGGTATCTATGATCGTATGTACGTCTGGAACGGTTCGCAGTGGGAGAAGCGTATTGACACAGAAGACGTCGATAAGATCAAGAAAGAGGTTGATAAACAGCTTGAACAAGCCAAGCAGTCAACTGCTATCGAGATTGAAAAGGCAAACGCTAAAGCACAAGAGGCTCTTATTAAAGCTGGTACAATTCCAGACACGGCTACGCTATCGGATCAGATTAAGACGTTAATTTTAAATAGTCCAGATTTGTCACGTAAGGTTACGGAAAGCCTTTATCAGACAGATAGCGGGGTTATTTATAATAAAATCTTGCAGAATGTCAAAACTGATTTTATATCAAAACAAGTTTTTGACGGATTTGAAAGAAGTACCAATACTGGTCTAGCTGATTTACGAAATAAAGCTGACAATACAGAATCTGCAATCCAAAGGCAAACTGTAGAATTTAACAAGCTAACCGAATCTAACAAACTCTATGAGCGCATCATCGGCACGTCCGAAACAGACGCACCCGATAAGCTCTCACGTTTGGTTATGTCTAGCGAGATATTTCAAACAGAAGTCGGCAAGTACGTTACAGATGATTTCAACTTAGTTTACGACCCTACCAATTTCAGTAAATGGAAGAAGAAGCAATCTGAAGCTAACGTCATTGAAGTTACAGCCTCAACGAAATTATTGAGAATTACCAATTCTAATAAAACTAACAGTATTTACCATGGTTTTGCGTTACCACTTAACACATCAACGTTTAACCAGGGCGAAAAAATCAGTTATCGTTTTGAAGCATGGGTAGATGTACTGCCAGATGCTCCACTTGGTATTGAATTGTGGGCAGAAGACGGTGGCCTTGCGTCTGACCGAGTTTATTTTGATAAAACTGGTGTACAAATTATCACAGGGACTATGACGGTCAATAAGACGACGACTAACTCAAGAAAATTCCCACTGGAATTTTGGTTAATGAAGAATGGTCAAGTTGCTATTGGAAAGGTTTCTCTTGTTCGTGGGGATAGACCACCAAAAAAATTCGTAGACAACACATCTACACAGGATATTGCTATTCAGACACAAATGACACAGCTTGCGGGATCATGGGCAGTCCGTAACCTTAACAGTAATGGTGATGTACTTAACTCTATCAATGTACTCGCAGACGGTACGAACCGAATAGACGGACGGTTAACACATATCACAGGTCAGACCAAGATTGATAATGCAGTTATTAAGGACGGTATGATTGCTAACCTAAACGCTGACAAAATCACGGGTGGCACGATTGATGCCAGTCAAGTTAATGTAATTAATGTTAATGCAAGCAACGTACTCGCTGGTACGTTAACTGGCATGACATTGCGAGGTGGTCGGGTTGAAGCTCTAAACGGTAAGATGAATATTGATCTACAGAAAGGTCAATATAATGTGCTGAATAATGAAGCCACAATCAGACGGATCGATGATACAAATTCCTCGCAGTTTATCAAGCTAACAAAGAGTGGATTTATCGCAGAACGATTCAGAGATAGCAATGCTGCACTTATGATTTTTGGCACGAACCACGATAAATCAGAGAAGCATGACAACCCTACATTTGCTGGTATCCGTCTATGGTCTGGCAAAGGTAACGGTACTAACGAAAGTTTAACAGAGATTATCGGCGACCGCGTCTTAATCTATAACAATAAAAGCAATCGTAGCCCTTGGAATTTCCACAATAATATGCAAGGGAAAGAAACGTATCTCTTGCCAATGAACGAAAATGGGGTTAAGCACTATATCGGGCGTGGAGATTTCTTTTTAGAAGCCGTTTACTCTCGCAAAGTCATTTTGGCAAATGGAAAAGATGTTGGAGCATATCTTTGGGATCTATTGTCTTGTTTTGGGACGATGGTGAAATATGGAATGGTTACTAATTCCGCGATTAAAAGACATATTCAAGGCATTTTGGATGGATATGGATTTAAATAAGAGGTAATGCATGAATACAACAGACAAAATTATCAACGATGTCGCAGTCCAACTTGCGAATAAAATTATCGAGTGCGCTAATTATAAGGCGTACTATGAACAAACCAATGAATTGCTAACTAAATTTAACGATGTTTTAGCTAGTGACTCAGCACTCAAGGACCTCTTTGATGAGGCCTCTCAAAAATTAGAAGAAGGTAAATAATTATGGAATTTAAAGTAGTAAATAAATTTTTGCAAGAAAAAGGTAAAACATTCGTGGCTATCCGTTGTCAAGACCCTTATACAGCATACGACCGTGTGTTAGAGGGCGACCGCACAACCGAAAGCGATGAACGTTTGATCCAAGCAGTCATCGGACTTGTGACAACCGAACTTAATCCAGCCGAAGGGGTTAAGGCTCTCAACGTTGAATTAGTTAAACAGAAAGAACAGTTTAATAGTGACCTCGCTGAGAAAGATACTAAAATCTCAGAAGTTAAGTCAGTAGCAGATTGGGCAGTGCTTGCAGCGGTCACTAACACAGAAAGCCCACTTGATCCTACGTTATATGCGCGTGGTTTGGAGTTGGTCGAAGCTGGTCAAGCTGGTAAAACATACAAGCCTTACGAGATCTTCACGGTCACTAATCCAGCCTACACTCCAAAATATGGAGAGGGTCAACGTGTATTGGTACAAGTAAATCAAGAATTTACTTACAACAACGAAACAGTGGCAGACCTTGAGGGGGCACTCTCACAAAACGGTAAGCTGGCAGTTTGGAAGTGGACTGAACCGAAACCATCTAATAACGATTTAGAAACTCAACCAGTACAATAATTTAATTAATAGAGAGGGGCGTGATTTATGATCCACTTCACACCAGAGGATATTAGTATGATGGTAGGTTTTGTTGGTATCCTTCTTGGAATTTACGGCAATTTTAAAGGTAGCATCGTGGCACAAGAGAAACGCATGGTCGTGATCGAAAAAGACATTGAAAGCATGCGTGATTTTCGTCTGACAGCAGTTAGACGATTGGATAACCACGATGAACAGAATAAGTCACTACTTATTTTGGCAGAACAAGTAAAGGCTTTAAGTGAAGACATGAAGGAGCTTAAAGCCCTCATTCAAAACAAAAATAATTAAGAGGTAACATTATGAATAAAATTAACTGGTCAGTACGTTTAAAGAATAAAAACTTTTGGCTTGCAATCGTTCCAGCACTTGCATTGCTATTCCAAGCGTTTGCGGATATCTTTGGTATCAAATTGGAATTTGGCCAAACCATTGATAAAATCTTGGTATTTGTCAATGTATTGTTTGCATTCCTCGTTTTGGTCGGAGTGGTTAACGATCCAACTACCGCAGGATTGAGCGATTCAGAACGTGCGTTAGGTTATGAAGAACCTAGCCAAGATTAAACTATTCTTACTAGCGACTATCTATTTCTGGGTAGTCGCTTTTGAATTTAGAAAGGATTGAAAAAACATGAGTGTACAACAACTAACAGTCAACTGGTTTATCAATCATCGCGGATTACTCACATATTCCATGCTAGGAAGCCGTAACGGGGCAGATGGTACGGCTGATTGCTCTGGCTCAATCTCGCAAGCGTTGAAAGAAGCAGGGATCAAGATCATCGGCTTACCGTCAACGGTTACGCTTGGCCAGCAACTCGCAAACAACGGCTTCTATCGCGTAAGCATTAATCAAAGCTGGGATGCTCAAATGGGCGATATCGTCCTTATGAGCTGGGGTGCTGATATGTCTTCATCTGGTGGCGCTGGTGGGCATGTCGGGGCGATGATCGATGATACATACTTCATCTCTTGCGATTACTCAACGCAAGGCGCAACAGGGCAAGCGATCAATACTTACCCGTGGAATGACTACTATGGCTGGAATAAGCCTAATTATATTGAGGTATGGCGATATGCAAACACAGCGCCTCAAACCAACAACCAAGCTAACACGGCAGTACAACCAAAAGACAAGGCCTTTTACCAAGCGAATGAGGTCAAGTATGTTAACGGTATTTATCAGATCAAATGCGACTATCTCTCGCCTGTTGGGTTCGATTGGCTTCAAAACGGGATCCCCGTGTCTTTGGTAAACTGGGTTGATAAGGACGGAGCCAACTTGCCAGACGGAGCTGATAAAGACTTCAAAGCTGGAATGTACTTCAGCTTCGAGCTAGATGAAGCCCATATCACGGACACAGGCAAGGGCGGTTACTATGGCGGTTACTACTGGCGCTTGTTTGAGTTTGGACAATTCGGCCCGGTTTGGTTATCGTGCTGGGATAAAGACGATCTAGTGAACTATTATGAATGAGGGGTGATTGAATGAATCGCTCAAACTGTACCAACTTAAAGCAGTTTGAGGGCGGTCGGGTCGTGAAACAAGGCGACTCGGCTTCCCTTTTTGGTTTTGCAATGTACGATGAGAACTGGGTACCGATTGATCTCGATGGGCAGGCAGCTACAATCCACTTTACGAGCAAAAAGGGCAAAGCGTCTTTTTCGGCGACGGTCCAAGGCTCAAAGGTATCGTTTAAAATTCCAAAAGTGCTACCGGTTGAAAGCTATCTTGTCGAGGTTGATTGCGCCGGGTACGTATTCCCGAGTGACCAGAGCGTTCGCGTTGACGTGGTTCAGTCCGCGGAAGAATATACCAGCGAGCAAGTCTTGGATCTTGTGAGAAACAACGTCAAGGAAGAAATCGATAAGTATATTTTGGCGCACCCGAACGGACCGCAGACAGAAGAACTCCCAGATCTAACTGTACTTTACAATCTAGCTAAAATTTGAAGGAGAAAAACATGACTTTAAACACAGAAAATATAACATCTTTAGTCCGGGCCATAGGTACCGATGTGAAAGAAATCAAAGCCACGGTTGCTACCAAGGCTGACAAGTCAGAAGTGGGTCAAGGCGGGATCACACAGCAACAACTTGATACCGCTATCCAAGGGGTTAAAACGGCCATTCTTGGTGAAGGCGTACCAGAAGAGCTAGACACTCTTAAAGAGATCGCTGATAAGATTAAAGCGGGCGAAAACCCAGACAGCGCTATCGTATCAAAAATGACCGAATTGGGTCAGAAATTTACCGACCTCGAAAACCTTGATCTAGTCGCAGAATATACCACAGCGAAAGCGTGAGCGTATGAATAATATTTTAAACGTTATTCGTGCGATTGGTCGTGACATTAAGAGTCTAATGGCCAAGCAAGATGAATTTTTAAAGAAGGATAAAGCGTATGAGTTGTTTCCAACGTATGCAACGTTACAATCTCAAATAACTAGTAACGTCAAAGATAAGCACCTTGAACTTGGTCTGGACGCTCTCATTGATGAAAAATTAAAAAATGGCGGTGATCCATTTGTTACTAAGTCAAAAATCCCAGTCGTGGACACTAGCCAATTGGCGACCAAAAACGACTTGGAAGAGTTGAAGCGTAGCGCTGGCAACGCTGGGCAAGTCAATGAGTACGAGATACACGGAACTGGTATGCCTAATGGCAAGGTAACAGCACCAGTTGGAACGACCTATGTTGATACCAACGCTACAAATGGCGCTTTGAAATGGATAAAGAGACGAGGAACTGACAATCAAGGTTGGGAAGTTTTGATGGGTGATACTGGTTGGAAAAAGTTACGAGCGTATTCAGTTTTAGGGAATTCAGCGGTATATGTTCGCCGTGTTAACAGTCAAATCACATACAAATTTGACGGTCTGCAATGGGGTTGGTTTGGTATTCTTCGTCGCAATGGTGCTGGTTATGTACCACACCCTAGCAACAAAGAAAAAAAGCTGTTCATTATTAACAATGGAGATATTCCGTATGGTTTTAGAGCGCCTTTTTCGTTAATCGGTCAAATATTCAACGATAACGGTGTGCCGTATGGTACATGGTATGTAGGTTCGGCTACTGATGCAAACCATTTAAGGTTTCAATTTTTAGACCCCGTACCTACTGACCGCGATATCGGAGATATTCGAGTATCTCTAATATCTTATGTCACGGATGATCCTTGGCCAACAACTTTATAATATAACACACACCCTCCCAATTCGGGAGGGCTTTTTTTGTGCTCTGAAACTAGTTACAGAATTAAAAAATCTTTAATTATTCTTGTAAAAGTACTTGACGTACGGCAAGTATAGTGGTATAATTTAATCAAGATAAAGAAAGGGAGATCAAAAAGATCTCAGGTAAAAGAAAATGACAAAAGTAAACGCAAGCATTAAAAAAGTAGCAAACAAAATTGCTTGTCAAGTTGGCTGGGACGGCATGGAAGCGATCGTATATAAAGACGGTAGCGTAGAAGCAAGAAAAATTGGTAGTTTTGGCAACGATGAAAAAAATATCGTTTACGTCATTTCACTCGAAAAAAGTTACTGGCGCGACGGCTTAGAAAATGCAGAATTTGAATTTCCACTTGATATTGATAATAGCTCGAACTGGTGCGACGCCGACGTTAACGATTTCGCCGAATACCTAATCGAAACGGAATTAAGTTACGCGAAAGATCGCCACAACAGCGAAGATCTTGAATGGAACGAAGATTAAAATAAAGAAAAGAGGAAAACAAAATGAAAAACGTTATAATGAAAGTAGACCACATCAGTGAAACATTCGAGATCCTATCTGCAGAACAAGCACTTGACGAGATCGTATTCAACGGTCTTGAATTAGAACCTATTATTTTTAACACAATCTTTGACGGGTTTGTAAAATACGAAACCAACGAGGGAGATATTGTTTACGAAGTCTTTCGCGGTAACTACGCTTATCAATTCGAGGAAGTTGAAAAAAGAATAAAGACCCTTGAAGAATGCGGATACTTAGACATGGCAGAATAAAAACTTTTATTTTTTTAGCTATATTGCTTGCTTTACAGCAAGCAATATAGTATACTGTAACCAAGATAAAGAAAGAGGTAAATAAAATGGCATACGGAAAAAGTAAATATAACGCGTACAGAAAACGCAGTTTTAATCGTAGCGACAAACAACGCAGAGAGTATGCTCAAGCAATGGACGAACTAGAACAAGCATTTGACGAATTAGACGGCTGGTCTTTATCAAGTATGAAAGACAGCGCATATAAAGATTTTGGCAAGTATGAAATCCGATTATCTAACCATTCTGCAGATAATCAATACCACGATTTAGACAACGGCCACTTGATTGTTAACGTGAAAGCGAGTAAACTTAATTTCGTAGATATCATTAATAATCATTTAGACAAAATAATTGAAAAAGTTGAGAGTCTTGATCTTGATAAATACAGATTCATCAACGCTACAAGTCTAGACTATGAAATGAAATGTTACTACAAAGGTTTTAAAACTAAAAAAGATGTTATTTAAGGAGATTTAAAATGATTATTAACACAGAGAGGGTCAAAATGGTCTTGATGAATAAGGCTATTTCTGGCTATGCACTTTGGCAAGCTACTGGAGTACCACAGTCTGGGATCTCTCGACTACGGTCCGGAAAAAAACGGTTTGAAGATTTAACCGTAGAGACTCTTGAAAAGATTCAAAAATGGATAGATGCTGGGCACTATACTTTTAGTTATGATTATAGCGACTTGCTTGATGAGTTGACCTCGGACATCGAGGAGGGTTTGACGGGAGAATATCTCTATGTCGTCCGTGGTGACTATAATGAGATCATGGAAAAACGCATGATTATTGACTACTACTATACACCCGAAGAAATTGAAGAGGGCGATCTCGCTGAAAAAATGCTGACCGCTGCTGTCGTTGAAGAAATGCGAAAAGATAGCAGTATATTTTAAAATATGCTATAATATATACGATAATCGAATACTATCACTCACTTGAAACCACTAGCGGTAACTAGTGGTTTTTTCTGTTAGAACGGCAATTATGCTATTATTTACTGGAAAAAAACAACTGACAGTGCTATAATAATTGTACACGGATTTTAAACAATCTACTGAATAACCAAGTGTAGATAGGTTGACACCTTGCTTGGATTGTATACATAATTCCCGTTACGCTCTCCGTGAGATATTGCGGAGGGATAAGTAATTCTCTTTTGAGTAATTGAAAGAGATCATGAAGTGTAAGAAGATTGAGGGTGTATGCAGTATAAAGGTTGTGCGTAATTAGACCATTATCAGACGGTGGCGGTGACAATAGACGCTTTCAGTGAAAGAATAATCTGGGTAGGCCTTGCGTAGTAGTAAGAACCGAACCAGAAATGCTAAATTAAACCGTTTTGCACTTGAGGCCGAGGAATCGGCCAATAACACTAAAGATAAGTACAAGTAGCCCAAAATGTGCAGATAAAACATTTGGATATGTTTATGCTTAAAATATATTTCTGAATGTCGGGTGAAAGTTGGACGTAACCAGTCGTGCCTAGTCATTTAATCGCTACGGAAGTTATAGGGTCGCTCCTTATGGCTCAGACCGTGGTAGGCTATCGGTCAATAAATTGCGTACAATTGAAGTAGAGCGAAGGCTCATTTAGTTGATTGTTTAAAGTTCGTGTCCTTGCATTTAGCAAGGTTTTTTATTTTTGTCCGAGTGACAAATTTACTTTCCTTGTTTGAAATGTTGGTGGTCTTATTGATCATCAGTGTGCTCTTATTGCTCTTTGTGCCGAATTTGACCAAGCAAAAAGACTCCGTGAAAGAGACAGGAAATGCAGCGGTTGTGAAGGTGGTCGAAAGTCAGGCTGAATTGTACGAGCTCAATCATACCAATGACCAAGCCACTCTAGCAAAACTGATTGCGGATGGAAATATTACCAACAAACAAGCAGAGTCCTACCGTGCCTATTATGCGAAAAATAGTGGAGAAACTCGTGCGGTTGCAGATTAAGGCCTTCACCTTGGTGGAGACTCTTCTGACCTTGATGATCGTCAGTTTTATCTATCTGGGCTTATCGGGATCGGTCAAGACGAGCTTTCAGCAGGTGGAAGAGAAAGTATTTTTTGCAGAGTTTGAACACCTCTATCAAGAAAGCCAGAAGATAGCGCTGGCAAGGCAAACGGAATTGGATGTTGAAGTGACTGCAAGGAAGATTCAAACGCCTTACCAGACGGTGGAGATTCCTGATTCTGTCATTTTGCAAGATCCTAAAACTATTCGTTTAGACCGTGCAGGTGGCAATTCATCCCTGGCCAATGTTCACTTTCAGACACAGAGAGGAGTGGTGACCTATCAGCTTTCGCTTGGAAATGGGAAAATTAAAAAAAGCATCCGTTCCCGCTAGTATTCTCATAGAATCTTTGGTAGCCTTGGGTTTATTTGCCATGATTACGACCTTATTGTTAGGGGAGATCCGGCGTTCGCGCAAGGAGCGACTAGCGGATTTCAAAGAGGTAGAGGTCTTATCTGTCGCTCAAATGGCGCTTCAGACAGGGCAAAATCATCTAGAGGCCAATGGTATTCAGGTTCAAGTCGAAAAAGATGCCGATCAACTCACGGTCTATCATCAAGGAAAGGTGGTACTGCATGTGGAATAAAGGAAAGGTCAAGGCCTTTACCCTGCTCGAAGCCTTGGTCGCTCTCTTAGTGCTTAGTGGGGGAGTGTTAGTCTTTCAAGGCTTGACCAAGCTCCTGCATGCTGAATTGGACTACCAGGCGCATCAAAAGCAGGAAGAATGGATACTTTTTCAGCAACAATTGCAGGTGGAATTGGATCGGAGCCATTTTGAAAAAGTAGAGGAAAATCATATCTACTTGGTTCAGGATCAAAAACCAATTGCCATTGGTCAATCTAAAGGAGATGATATCCGAAAAACAGATGATAAGGGCAGGGGCTATCAGCCTATGATTTCAGGGGTTCGCTCTAGCCAAATTTGGCAGGAGGGAGAGTTGATTCATCTGCGGTTGAATTTCGAAGATGGTCTAGAAAGGGAGTATGTCTACCATGTGGTACCAGCGATACAAAATGAAAAAAGTTAAGGCTGGTGTCTTGCTTTACGCTCTCTTGATGGCAGCGATTTTTAGTCTCTTGCTTCAGTTTTACCTGCACCGTCAGGTTGCAGAAAGACGGATCTTAAAGACGAGTCAAGAGCGTCTTCGGGCCTATGCTTTGGTGCAATTGGCTCTTGAAAAGAGAAAGAGTGATGAGAAGACATCAGAGATTCATTTAAAATCTGGAACCGTTCAGCTAAAGAAGGATACTGGTTTTCTTCATGCTCAGGCTGAGATGGATGGCGAAAGCTATGAGTTTGTCCTTCCAGTAAGGGAAGAAAAAGAAAGTAAGAAGAGCCGAAAAGAAAAGAAGAAGACACAGAAAGATAAGGAGAAGGCAGGGAGCGAAACGCCTTCTGAAGAGACGCCAAACGAGACCAAGGAACCATCAGAAAATAGCGAAAAAGACTAATTTTTGGTATGATAGGGTGCGGAGGAAATCATGAATTTCGAAAAAATTGAACAAGCCTATACCTATCTATTAGAAAACACTCAAAGTATTCAAAATGAATTGTCGACCAACTTTTATGACGCCTTAATTGAACAGAATGCCATGTATTTGGATGGCAAGACGGATCTAGACATCGTTAAAAACAATAGCAAAAAATTAAAAGAACTAGGTTTAAGTAAGGAAGAATGGCGCAGAGCCTACCAATTCCTTTTTATGAAAGCTGCTCAAACAGAACCTTTACAAGCGAATCACCAGTTCACACCAGATGCGATTGGTTTTATCATTACATTTTTGATCGATCAGTTGGCCAAAGGCGACCAATTGGATGTCTTAGAAGTGGGAAGTGGAACCGGAAATCTCGCTGAGACCATTGTCAACAATAGCCGCCTCACGATTGATTACTTAGGATTGGAAGTGGATGATCTCTTGATTGATCTATCTGCTAGTATCGCAGATGTGATGGAGTCTAGCGTTGTCTTTGCACAAGGCGACGCGGTGCGTCCACAAGTGTTGAAAGAAAGTGACTTGATCGTTAGCGACTTACCGATTGGCTATTATCCAGATGATGCGATTGCACAGCGCTATCAGGTGGCGAGCTCCGAAGGCCATACCTATGCTCATCACCTCATGATGGAACAGGCTCTGAAATACCTGAAACCTCAAGGAGTAGCCATCTTTTTGGCTCCAAATAACCTCTTGACGAGCCCTCAGAGTGATCTGTTGAAAGCTTGGCTAACAGACAAGGCTCAAATCCTTGCCATGCTGACCTTGCCAGAATCTCTTTTTTCAAATCCCGCCTATGCTAAGACGATTTTCGTCCTACGAAAACAAGAAGAAGAGTCTGTTCAGCCTTTTGTCTATCCGTTTACCGATCTCCAGGATCAAGACCAGGTGGTTCACTTTATGGAAAGTTTCCAAAACTGGTTAAAGGATAGTGAAATTTGATCAAAGATCTGATATAATAGAGGAAGTGAAAACGCTTAATGAGGTGAATATATGTCGAAAACAATTTCTATTAATGCAGGAAGCTCTAGTTTGAAATGGCAATTGTACCAAATGCCAGAGGAAACTGTTCTTGCAAAAGGGTTGATTGAACGGATCGGTTTGAAGGATTCTATTTCAACTGTTAAATTTGATGGACGCTCTGAAAAACAAGTATTAGATATCCAGGACCATACACAAGCTGTAAAAATTTTGTTGGATGATTTGATTCGTTTTGATATTATCAAATCTTACGATGAGATTACAGGTGTGGGCCACCGCGTCGTTGCTGGTGGAGAATACTTCAAGGATTCTGCCTTGGTAGATGACGAAGTCCTTCGAAAAGTAGAAGAATTGTCTTTGTTAGCACCTCTTCATAATCCTGCAAATGCAGCCGGAATTCGTGCCTTTAGAGAGATTTGTCCAAATATTACCAGTGTTGTGGTATTTGATACTTCTTTCCATACAACCATGCCGGAAAAAGCTTATCGTTACCCTCTTCCAACTAAATATTACACAGAAAATAAGGTCCGTAAGTACGGCGCTCATGGAACCAGTCATCAGTATGTAGCTGGTGAAGCTGCTAAACTTCTTGGAAAACCATTAGAAGAATTGAAATTGATCACCTGCCACGTTGGAAATGGTGTATCTGTTACAGCGGTTGACAAGGGAATCTCTGTGGATACCTCAATGGGCTTCACCCCTCTAGGTGGAGTCATGATGGGAACCCGTACAGGGGATCTCGATCCAGCGATTATTCCTTACTTGATGGAGCATACAGAGGATTTCAATAAGCCTGAAGATATTAGCCGTATCCTCAATCGTGAATCAGGTCTTCTGGGTGTTTCTGGATCTTCTAGTGACATGCGGGATATCCATACAGCGATGCACAATGGAGATGAAAAAGCTAAATTGGCTTACGATATCTTTATCGATCGTTTGCAAAAATACATCGGTCAATACTTAGCAGTCTTGAATGGTGCAGATGCCATCATCTTTACAGCAGGAATCGGTGAAAATGCAGTAAATGTTCGTTCTTCTATTATCAATGGAATCAGCTGGTTTGGCTGCAAGGTCGACCCTGAAAAGAACGTCTTTGGAGTTGTCGGAGATATTTCTACAGATGATTCCCGTGTGAAGGTATTGGTGATTCCAACGGATGAAGAGTTGGTGATTGCGCGTGACGTTGAACGTTTCAAAAATCAGTAAACTGAAATAAAGTGAGAAGGCTGGAGGCGAAAGCCCCAGTCTTCTTATTTTATACAAGAAAGAGGTTGTCCATTGAAAAACATACAGTCTTTTATTCGAGAGCACCCATTATGTAAGAATGCCCTCTGGCTCCTTCTCTTTGTGCCCTTATTCTTTCTCTCCCAATTTCCCCTCATCGCCATGGTTTATTCCCTTCAAGAAGGAGTGGATGCAAGGTGGGTCACTATCCTCACTCTCTTGGTGACAGTGGTGGTGCTCTTTGTTTTTTATAAGGTCATCAAGATGAGCCCTCTGGAGAACTTAGATGTTCGGGTCATTACCTGGCCGGCTTTGGGGAGAAATTTTCTTTTTCTTCTCTTATTGATGGCTAATAACCTGCTCGCCCATCCCTTGTTGAAACAAGAGGCAGGTGGTACAACGGCAAACCAAGCGGCTCTGAATGAACTGCAATCTCATGCTCCTTTTCTTGCTATGGGAATGGTCGTGATCCTTGTCGCTCCGATTCTAGAAGAGCTGCTCTGTCGGGCCATTATCCCTCGTTTGATTTTTCGAGGGGCAGAACCGATCGGTTACCTAGCCGGTGCTCTCTTTTTTACTTACTTGCATGGACCGAGTACCCTAGGGGAATGGGTAGCTTACGGAGGCATGTCCTTGATCTTAACTTGGGTGGCGTATCGCTACAAGCGGATCGAGTATAGCATTTGCCTTCATATGACCTTGAATGCGCTGGCTTATTATTATCCGGTGGTCATACTCCTTTGTTTATTGCCAGTATGGAGAGTTTTCTTCCATGATAAATTATGATAAAATGGTAGGTACCAATGAGTTTTGATGCAGAACCATCCTACAGAAGGATCAGAAATCCGTATGGAGAGTAGACTCAGAGGTTTAGAACACTTGTTCTAGCCTCTTTTGTTCGCAATCATGCTGTAGGAAGGGAATCAAAGGAGAACGAAAATGATTGATAAAAAATGGCTGAGTGGCCAAGGGACCCTTCTTTGTGGGATCTTAAATGTCACTCCGGATTCATTTTCTGATGGCGGTAAGTATACGAGTGTGGATGCAGCCTTGCAGCAGGCGAGAAAACTGATCCAAGAAGGAGCTCAGATCCTCGATATCGGAGGAGAATCAACCAGACCAGGTAGTCATTATGTGGAGATCCAAGAAGAGATTGACCGCGTGGTTCCAGTGATTAAAGCCATTCGGAAAGAAAGTGATGTCTGGATCTCGGTGGATACCTGGAAGTCTCAAGTGGCGGCGGCAGCGCTCGAAGCTGGGGCTGATATTGTCAACGATATTACTGGTTTTCTTGGAGATCCTAAGATGGCTGCTGTCGTCGCGGAGCATGAAGCGAGCGCGGTTCTCATGTTTAATCCAGTGATGGCAAGACCGCATCATCCAAGTTCAACTATTTTTCCAAGTTTTGGTTTCGAACCAGTCTTTTCAGAGCAAGAGCTTCAACAGATGGCTCAAGAACCGATTCAAGACTTGATGTGGACCTTCTTTGACCGCTCGCTTGCGGTAGCGAAAGCAGCTGGTGTCCAGACGGATCGTATCATGCTGGATCCTGGGATCGGATTTGGTTTGACCAAACGTGAGAACTTACTCTTATTACAAGAACTCGGGACGATTCACCAAAAGGGGTATCCGATCTTTCTAGGAGTCTCCCGCAAACGCTTTGTGGTCAACATTATTGAGGAAGCTGGATTTGAGACAGATCCTGCAACGGAGACTGGTTTTTGGAATCGGGACCTGGCTTCGAGCCATTTGACCAGTATTGCAGCCAGTCAAGGAGTCGAAGTAGTGCGGGTGCATGATATTCCTCTTCACAAGATGGCAGCCAGTCTGGGGCAAGCCATTTTCCAAGCCCAAGAGGCAGCAGATACCAATTTAAAACAATACAAGTAAATGAAGACAAAAGAACATCAGTTGGATCTTCGTTGGCTAGAAGCCTATCGTTCCCAAGATCCACATTTCG
>SKEG01000402.1_pt1 | contig 47232 bp, 40 predicted proteins | sample 4826631 | NCBI WGS metagenome assembly SKEG01 (sample SAMN11008815, study PRJNA524170) | human gut metagenome | biome: Human fecal sample; material: Feces; isolation source: fecal sample from pouch patient p26, p34, p50 | host: Homo sapiens | place: Israel: Tel-Aviv | collected 2016-11-02
CCATTAAATATTTCAATACCGAACGAGCTTATGCATCAAAAAACGGCTTGAGCGCAGAAAAGTTCCGCGCTCAAGCCGCATAAATAATTTTTCTATTTAAACTGTATACTTGACAGGCAATAGTGCCGAAGGTTATTCTATTAGTGAATTGACCAAGGTCGCTGGAATTACTAGACAGGCTTACTACAAATGGCTGAAACATGAACCGACTAAATATGAGATTGAAGAATCGGAGATTCTCCAATTGATTAAACAGTTAGAAAATGAACACAAGCAAAGCGTTGGCTATGACAAAATGACTAGGTTAATCAAGTTAAGTCATCAGATTCCTTATACCGTCAATAAGAAACGAGTCATTCGCATTATGAAAGACCATAGTATCAAAGCTGACTATCGTCAGCCAACCCATAAACGTATTCAAGCCCAGCAAACTTATGAAGCTGAAAATATTCTTAACCGACAATTTGACCAAACCGCAGCTAACCAAGTTTGGGTTACGGATACGACGGAACTAAATTACGGAATCCGGCTTAATAAAGTTCGTCTACATGTAGTATTAGATTTATATGGTCAATATCCAGTAAGCTGGTTAATTACACCTACAGAAACCGCTGAAGGAGTAGTTCAAGTGTTCGAGCAAGCACGGATGAAGGAAGGAGCACTAGCTCCGTTAATTCATACTGATCGTGGTGCGGCGTATACTTCCAAAGCATTTAATCAGTATTTAGTAGTTAATGATGCCCAACACAGTTATTCAGCACCAGGTACACCGGCTGACAATGCCGTAATGGAACATTGGTGGGCAGATTTTAAGGCTATTTGGATCGCACACCTGCCTAAAGCACAAACATTATTAGAACTAGAAGGACAAGTTAGAGAAGGAATTACCTATTTCACTGAAAAATTTATCTCAGCGAAGAGAAATGACCTTACCGCAGCGGAATACCGTTTTGGCAAGGCCAACTAATTTTTATTATTTAATGTGTAAACTTGACAGGGCACAGTACCCCCAGCGTCCATTCCCGCTTTCTTTTTGCCAAATTATCTTAAATTAAGGAGTTTTTTATGAGTTCGCAATCAAAACGGACCATCTGGATTTTGTTGGTCTGTCAGTTTCTAATCTGTCTTGGCATGAGTCTGATCTTCCCCGTCATGCCATTTATCAAAAAAGAGTATAATTTTTCGGCCTTTGAAATGGGATTGATGTCTTCGTTATTTGCCTTGGTCCAATTCATCGGCTCCCCCATCGTCGGACGCATCTCTGATAAAATCGGTCGTAAGCCGCTGATTGTCTGGGGACTATTGATTTTCGGCCTGGCCGAGTTTGTTTTTGCAATGGCTGGTCACCTTTTCTGGTTCAATCTTTCACGGGCCTTTGACGGACTGTCGGCAGCCATGGTCGTGCCGACTTCAATGGCACTGGCTGCCGATCTGACCTCACTGAAAGATCGGGCTAAGGTAATCGGCTGGCTGTCAGCCTCCTTTAGCGGTGGATTGATTCTGGGACCGGGGCTGGGCGGTATCTTAGCCAACTTTGGTTATAAGGTGCCATTTTGGATTGCCGGCATCCTCGGACTGATCAGTACTCTGGTGGCCTGGTTTTTGCTGCCAAACGACCAAAATGAAGAATTCAAGTCCCATACCGAAGACGTTCAAAAAGAGCTGCAGGACAGCACTTGGACACAGGTTAAGTCACTGCTCAGTCCGGCAATGACGACCGCGTTTCTGATGATTTTTGTCGCGGCGTTTGGCTTGGCCGGTTTTGAAAGCATCTACAGCCTTTATGTCAATGAGGTTCACCAATTCGGTCTGGGCGCGATTGCCACCGTTCTGACGCTAAACGGGATCATCTCTTTGATTCTGCAGGTCTTTTTCTTTGAACGCATGGTAGTCTGGCTAGGCGAGGTCAAGCTAGTGCGCTGGGCATTTTTGCTCAGCGCTATCGGAACGGTCGTCGTCATTTACGATCACTCCCATTGGCAGATCATTGTCGCCACCCTGGTCGTCTTTGAGGCGTTCGACTTACTGCGACCGGCAATCACCACGCTTTTAACCAAGATGAGCCAGCAGAATCAAGGTCTTTTAAACGGCATCAACATGTCGCTGACCAGCGTCGGCAACATCATCGGACCCTTGATCTCAGGGGCGCTTTTGGACATCAACTATCAATATCCATACTGGGTCGTGGTTATCTTCTTGGCCGTTGCCTTTATGATCACCTTTGCCCTAAGCCGTATGATTGCCCGGCATCAATTAAGTTAGTAAAAGGGGCTGAAAATAAAGTCTCAAAACAAAAATGGCTGAAGATTGCGTTACTTAGAACGTTGATCTTCGGCCAGTTCTATTATTAAAATTATTTTATTTACGCCCATTAAAGATATTTTGCCAATCATAGGTCACGTTTAATTGGGCGGCCAGTCGCACTGCGTAACCATGATTTGCATCAACTGCTTTGATGGCTGCATCCAACGCCTTAACATTATCGGTCACGATGCCGTCAACGCCCTGCAAGGCCGCCTGCTGCATCGTTTTTTGATCGTCAACCGTCCAGACGCAGATTGGCTGATGATTAAAGTTAAACCAAGCAATCAGCATTGGACTAAGCATTGAATACTCCACGTTCCAGCCCATGTTTTGCCCCGGCCAGCCCAAAACATAAGGCTGAATCGCCATCAGCTTGAGGCGTGGATTCAGGCGATGCAGCTTTTGGGCCGCGTTTAGATCCATCGTGTGCAGCCAGGCATGATTGGCTTGCAGCCGTTTGCCATAGCGTTGACTAAAATGCAGCAGCATCTCGGATGAGTCATTGGGTGTAGTCTTAAGTTCAACCAGCAGTTTTTGATGCTGCTGCTGAGCAAAGCTTAAATATTGATCCAAACTAACCAGCTGGGCCTGTTGCCCATTTTCTTTGGCCACCAAATTTTGTAGCTGTTTTAAAATCAACTGGTGCGGCTTGCGATTGACGCCGGTCAACTGATGCAGATTTTCATCATGTACAACCACAAATTTTTGATCGGCAGTTTCGTGAACGTCAATTTCAATATAATCCGGATGCAGACGCTGCGTTTTTCGGGCAGCCGGCAATGTATTTTGAACCCCATCTGCTTGCGTAACGCCCCGATGAGAAATAACCAAGGGTCGATGCCAGGTCATCGGAAGACTCATGATACTGGTTAAAACAACTAAAGCTCCAATCGTCATCCAAATAACCGCTTGACACCAGCGAGTTTTTGAGGGCGTGCTTAATTCACCCGCTTTTTTGATCGGCAGTTGCCATAACACCAGACTGACGATTGCACCTGCCAACAGCCAAAAGCCTGCCAAAAGCATTAGGGAACGAAAGGCAATTGCGACTCCCCAGACCCATTTCCCGGGAAATTTTTTTAATTCCATTAAAATCAGCAATAAAAAGTGATTGATGCTCCAGCCCAGCAGACTAAAAATCAGCAAACTAAAAAATAGGCCTGCCATACTCTTAAAATTGCATTTTGCGACTTTGTTTTCCCGCCAGACTGACTGAAAGGAAATTTGATTGGCTGCCATGGCAATTAAACTGCGCATGGTCAGCAGACCGGCCAGCACGATCAGCAGATAAAGCATTCCGGCCAAAATCAGCAGCCAGGTTTTGCGCGTCAAAAAATCAAGCATCAGGGCTGGATAATTCAAGTGTCCCCAACGCAACGCACAGAATAATCCCTGGCCCAGCGGCATCAGCCATAAGAAATTGATCAAGACCATCATTACCCAGTCAGGCCGCAGCCAAAAGGACATGTTTTTCAGCAGCACCGACCAGGCAAACCGACGCTGACCAATCAAGATAATGCCGTAAATAGCCAGTCCCCAAATCGTACTCAGCCAGATCAGCCATAGACAAAGACTGCCAAGACTCCCAAGCAGGACCAGGGGATGCGATGCTAAAAGCTCCATGGCCGTCAGCTTGGAAACGACTGGTACCTGCCCCTGCTGACTCAGACTGGTCATGATCAGTTTAAAAAGCGGCCCGACGATTACTTGATCAATCAATACGATCGTCAATAAAAAGCCGCCATAGCTCAGCCAATGATCTCTATATTCGGTCAGATTGGCTTTGATTTTTTCCATCAACAAATTTATCCTCTCAATTATGGTTCATTACCATCTTAACCCAGGCAGCCGCAAAGTAAAAGGACTCACTCGTTATCGACGAGGAGCCCTTTAAAGCTTGCCTATTTTTGTTGTTTTGTGGGCTTGAAGCCGCGCTTTTGTGCATTGGCATAAAAAGCCCAGGCAACCAGGCCAAAGAAGATCGGCCCAAATACCGTCCAAAACGCGGTTTGATAATCATGATCCAAGATTGGCTGCAGACAGGTAAAGACGATCCCAACTGCTACCACCAGCCAAACAATGACGGAAACCCAGTTGGCCGAACGCTGCGTCTTAAAGAATACAAATGGCCGATCCAGGTCCTTGATCTTCTTAAAAAACGGAAAGGCCCCGACCAAGAACAGATATGGTGCCGAAGTGGCCACATTGGACATATCAGTCAAGATCAAGTAGAACTGTTGGGCTGCTGAACCACCGAAACTGACGGCAAAGATGATTACACAGATGACGATCGCCTGCATCCACATGGCAAAAGCCGGCATATCGTGTTTGTTAAGCTTGGTCATCTTGGCTGGCCACAGATGCGGATCAGAACCCATGATAAATGATTTGATCGGCGAATAGACCATCACAAAAAACGAGCCAATGTAGGCCAGCCACATCGAAAGGCCGGTAAACCGCGTTAAAATATTACCCAGCAGAACTGACGCAGCATGTGACAAGCCCAATGAGCTCCCCAAAACCAGACCTACGTTGTTCATCAGCGCATAAGAGATGTTACCCAGATTAACGTTTTTCTTACCCAGCACGCTTTGCCAGTTGGTGGACATCCCCCACATAAAGATCATCAAGGCATACAGAACCGTAATCACGATCATACCAATCATCAAAGCCTTCGGGAACGTTTTTTCCGGCTGGTCAACCGAATCCATTACGCCCCCCATTGATTCCATCCCGCCATAGGCAAAGACTGCATAGACCATAAACGAAACAACCGCAACACCGGATTGGAACTGTGGATTTGGCGAGGCGACAAACGAGTGAATCCCCTGAATTGGCTGCATCATAGCGCCATGATTGCAGATCCAGATAATCAGACTGGCCACAATGAAGACGCCGCTTAAAATCATGACAAACGTTCCACCAACGGCCCCTACCTTGGCAATCTTGTCAATTCCGCGACTACCCATGTAGGTAACAAAGATGATCCATAAAATTGCCAAAATTCCGACAAATTGCGTCGAGGTGAGGCCAAAGAACGCCCAGCTCTGTGTTTTGTCCGAACCAAAGAACAATGCCGACATTGGAATCCAAACCTTGGCAGCCGTTGAAACCATCCAGACGACCCATGAACAAAGCCAGATGAAAGTTCCGATAAAGGCCATCTTTTCACCGATTGAAACCTTCAGCCATGAATAAATGCCCCCTTTGGCACTCTTCAAAGCCGAGCCGTATTCAGCAAACATCAAAGACGATGGCAGGAAAAAGAACAACGCTGCCAGAACATACCAAATAATCGAGGCATAGCCCATTTGATCATAAGCAACGGTCGTATTGGCGAAACCAAATACGCACGTGAAAATCATCATGGTCAAATTAGCCAGCCCGATCTTCTTTTTATCTTGCTCCATTGCAAAATAACCCCTAACTTAATGAATAATTGCTGCCTAAACCAGTTAAGCTCATATGCATAATTATACTACTTTTATTTGATTTTAGGGGTAAAAGCAGAAAATAGATCCCGTTTTTGTTCAAAATTAACAAAAATATCTTAGATAAAACGAATATAAAATGTATTTTATGCGAACATTCCCAGCCAGGCAAGCCCCATCCCACCCAACACGCTGATCAGCACATATCCCCACCAGCGCGCGGTCTTACCTTCATCAAGCATCACCAGCAGCTCCGTATTAAAGGTTGAAAAAGTCGTATAGCCACCCAAAAGCCCCGTCGTCAAAAAAAGACGCAGACTATCCGTCATTGCAAGCTTTGCCAGCCAGCCCATCAAAAAAGAGCCGGTCAGATTAATGAATAAAGTTGCGATTGGCCAGCCAGATCGGCCCCATCTTTTCCAAGTCAGCGTCAAGATCCAGCGCAAGGATGCTCCCAAGCTGGCCCCAAAACCAATTAAAAGCATTTCAGTCATTGTTTCGCTCCTGATTTAAACGCAGTGCCAGTTTAAAGCCGCCCAGTGCCATTAAAAAGCCGCCCAGCAGGTTAATCACCAAAAAGCCCGCCCCAGCCAAAAAAGATTGCTGCAGCAGCTGAACGGACTGCAGCGAAAACGTGCCAAACGTCGTAAACGAACCGACTAAACCGGTACAGATTCCCAGATTCAGCCAGCCGGTCAGCTGCTCTTTTAAAACGGCATGATAGGTCAGAAAAGCCAGTAGAAAACTACCAGCCAGATTAACCAGAATCGTCCCCCAAAAGCCACCCCAGAGCTGACCGCAACCCGCGCGCAGACAGCCGCCGACAAAAGCAAACAGCATCACGCTAAGCAGATTTTTAGTCAAGATTACTCACTTCCTTTTAAATTCAAACAGTCTGTTTAAGCTTATCATAGACTGTTCAAGCCGGATCATGAGTTCTATAATTAATTCGATCAATAAATTGAAATGAGGTCTCAACCTATGAAAATGCGTCGCATCGATCACGTCGTCCTAACCGTCAGTGATCTTGAACAGTCCCGCCGCTTCTATCATGAAGTCTTTGACATGCCGGTAATCGACCAGCAGACCAAGCCTGGTGTCGTTACCCTGCGCTGTGGACATCAGCTGATTCGCCTGCAAAAAGCCGATCGCGATGCCCTGGTAGCCCACAAGCCAACCATTGGCAGTGCGGATCTTTGTTTAGTGGCCAACGACCCGATCGAAGCCATCTTGCATCATTTGAGAAGCTATTATGTCGATGTTGTCGCTGGCCCGGTCGATCGGCTTGGCGCAGAAGGTCCCATGCAGTCGATCTACCTGCACGATCCCGATCAGAACCTGATTGAGATTGCGGTTTACGAAAATAAATAATTTCTACTTGGCAAATTAAAAAAATAGGCTTAAACTTTTAAAGCTTATTTTAAATTTCAAGAGGTGAAAAAAGTGAGTGAAGCTATTTACATGCGCAAGGCCACTTTAAACGATCTGGATACGGTAATGGAAATCGTTGAAAATGCCCGCGCGCTTTTGAAGGCTGACGGCAGCGAACAATGGCAGGGAGAAGACGGCTACCCGACGCGCCTGACCTTTCAAATGGATATCGAAGGCTGCTGCTGCTGGCTTTTGATGTATGGCAACGAAATCGTGGGAACGGCAACTCTGATGACGCAAGGCGATGCTCATTACATGCATATCGTCAATGGTCAATGGAATCGTCCTGGTCACCCGTTTGCCACGATTCACCGTGTTGCGATCTCTGGCAAATACCGTGGCAAGCATTTTGCCAACTACATTATGAGCCATATGATCACGCTGGCTTATGATGCTGGGGTCCGCAACTTCCGCATTGCTACTCACGATAAAAACGACCGCGTTCACAACCTAGTGCAAAACTTCGGCTTCGTCAAGCGGGGACAAGTCTACACTGGCCCGACTGATCGCGACCTGCGCAACGTCTATGAACTGAATCTCGACTAAAAACAAGTACTCTTCGTCAACGCGGGGAGTGCTTGTTTTGCTATAATGAAACTAATGACTTTTCAAATAAGGACGTGATTTTTCTGAATGAAGAAAATACAACGATCAGCCAAAAGACTCGTCTCAAGCAGATCATTAAAGTCTTAAATCAACATTCGTTTCTAACCAACTTTTATCGGCAAAAACACCCAGAAGAGATCCGGCAGGCTTTAGAGGAGCTGGGGCCAACCTTTATTAAGATCGGTCAGCTGCTATCGACTCGCCCCGATCTGGTCTCACCAGACTACATCAAGGAACTGCGTCAGCTGCAGGATCAGGTTGACGTTGACTCATATGCGACCGTTGAACAGACTTTTGAAGAACAGACCGGCAAGCGGATTGAAGATGTTTTTCAGACATTCGATCAGACGCCTTTTGCCTCAGCTTCAATTGGACAAACGCATCATGCCACGCTCTTTGATGGTACGAAAGTCGTCGTCAAGGTCCAGCACCCTGCCGTTACCCAGTTGGTGCAGACCGATCTGGCATTGTTTAAACGCGCGTTAGGCATGGCCGAGCACGTTCCAATTGATTTTTCGGTAATTGATCCTAAACGAGTTTTAGACGAGCTGAGTACATCTTTGCTTCATGAGATCGATACGACGACTGAGGTTCAAAACGGCCAGGAATTTTACCGGCTCAACAACGGCTTTGATATCATCGAAGTGCCCAAAGTCTATCCTCAGTACTGCACGCAAAAAATTCTGGTCAATGAAGCCATGCCGGGAAAAAGCATCAAGCATTTGATGAACGAAAAAATGCCGCTTGATGAAACCAGCGCGGCCAGGCTTAAAGAACGCAATCATTATCTGGCGCATGTTCTGGTCGAAAATTTTATCAAGCAGGTTTTCGAGGATCATTTTTTTCATGCCGATCCGCACCCAGGCAATGTTTTGTTTTACGACCTGCCTAAAGATGATCCCAAGCGTAATGCCATGGCCAATGATCTCAACTACCAAAAACAGCTGGGCCGGCACGAAATCGAAATTCAAAAAGAGCATCCGCTGCCGCCCTATCGCCTGGTCTATCTTGATTTCGGCATGATGGGGCGCCTTTCGCCAGGTTTGACGGATGGCATCGCCCAGGTTGTAATCGCACTTAACACCAAAAGCGCGCGCCAGGTTGGTCAGGCAATTCTTGGTATCTGCAATCGGACCGGCACGGTTGATGAGCAGGAATTCTATAGTCAGCTGGCCGGCTTTTTGGCCCCCTATCTCAACGCGGGCTTAGGCGGCATTGATCTGCCCGCTATGCTGTTTCAGATCATCTCGCTGTGCCGTCAGAACAATCTGCAGGTTAAGCCTGAAGTCACGCTTTTGATCAAGGCGTTCAGCTCAATTGAGGGCATCGTGGCCGCGCTCGATCCTGAAATCTCGTTGATGGAGGTTGCCAAGCCGTTCGCCAAAAAATATCTGCTCAAATACTTCAACTGGAAAGACTCATTAGAAAGCAGCATTTGGCAGGCTCGGCAGACCGCCCTTGATTCAGCAGCTATTCCATCACGCATCAACGATCTGCTGGAGGTTTTGAGTACTGGTCAGGCCAAGATCAACTTTCAATATAAAGATCAGGCGCGGGTCTTGCGAAATCTGGAGCGCATGCTGAATCGGCTTTTGATTGTCATCGTATTAGCGGCAATCATCCTGGGTTCTTCAATTCTGGTTGAAGGCAGCGCTGGTCATCCCGCCATCTTCAAACTGGGGACGGCTGGCTACACGATCGCCATCATTATCATCATTGGTCTTTTTTTAGGCGAGCTGTATCGTTTTCTTAAGAAACATCATAAAAAACGCTTCTAACGAAAAATTCCCGCTCAGATCGAACGGGAATTTTTTAATTATGCCTATCCATCCCGTGACTTTAGTCATGGGATGGATAGGCTCACTCAACGTCCATTTGGACACTTTTTCTTTTGGAGTGCATTGTATTTTTGATTGTTGATATAGTTTTCCACTACATCTTTACTCATATAGTAGCTGGGAGACCATAAATGACCACCCCAATATTGTGATTGTCGAATTTCTGGATGTCGTTTGAGAAAGATGAATGCACTACGCCCCTTTAGTGCTTTGATAGCGCTGGTTGGCGCCTTGCTAGGTGGAAAACTGATCAGTACATGAACATGATCTGGCATTACTTCCATCTTTTCGATTACAATTTCGTTATCTTTTGCAACCATTCGCAATATGTCTTTCATTTCGTCTACCAGTTCCTTAGTTGAAAAAGTCTGGTGGCGATACTTAGTTACCCAGATTAAATGGTAATGGAAATTATAGATATAACGGCGAGTATAAATAGCGTCTTGAATCTTTTCTTTTGCCATTAAGAACACCTCAATCGTTATAGTCATTAGCTGATGATATAATTCAACTAAAGGAGGTGAAATAAAATGAAGTCAATGGCCCAGCTAGAATATCATTATGGCTTGAAGGTTCGCATCTATCCGAGTGATTACCAGAAACAAATAATCAAGGTTAACAGCGATGCCAGTCGTTTTATCTACAACGAAATGGTCGCAATTGGCAAAGAGCTTTGGCAATTAAGCCGAATCAAACTACCAATTGATACGGTACAAGATCGCATTCAACAGCTAAAGCTTCGACGAAATGCCAAACAAATGTCGAATCATTTCCAATTTTTGGAAGACAAGCGCATTGACAGTCTTGCAAAAGCCAATACAATTCAAAACTATTACAAGGCTTGGAACGCTTTTCGCAAGGTTCATGAAGCTGGTGTGCCAAAATTTCATCGTAAAAGCTATGCTTGGCGATACCAGACCAACTGTCAATATCCAAAACAAAAGACGGCCCGGTTAGACAATGGTACCGTCTGCTTTGAAGATTGCAAACATATTGTGGTACCTAAACTAGGACGTTTGCGGATCAAAGGCGCTCAGCAGCAACTATTGGATCGTCAAGGCGAAACACGCATTGGTACGGTAACCATTTCCAAAGATGCAGCCGATCGGTTCTTTTTGTCGTTGCAATTAGGTTCCGATACACCGTTTGTTCCTAAGCTTAGCCGTACTAATCGGCAAATTGGCATTGACCTAAATACAGAAAACTTTCTGACCGCCAGTGATGGTCGAACCGTCGCTAACCCACGCTACTATCGAACAATCAAGGGAAAATTAGCTAAGGCACAGCGCACTCTTTCACGCCGCCAGCGCCGGGCTAAAAAAGAGCAGCGTTCTTTGCGAGAAAGCAAAAACTACCAAAAGCAGCGTTTGTTAGTCGCTAAGATCCATGCACGGGTATTTGACCGCCGCCATGATTTTCTCCAACGCACGTCTACAGCACTGATCAAGAACCAAAATCTCGTTGTAGCCGAAGAATTGAGGAGTAAGAATCTGCTAAAAAATCATGCCTTGGCAATGAGCATCAGTGATGTTGGCTGGCGGTCTTTCTTGGGGATGTTGTCATACAAAGCCGACCTTTATGACCGTCAATTTATCACGGTCAGCCCTAAAAACACGACCCAAACCTGTCATGACTGCGGTTTTGTAATGGGAAGTGACGGGACCGAAAAGCTGACACTGGCAGATCGTGAATGGATATGTCCACAGTGCCATGTTCATCATATTCGTGATTACAATGCAGCACTGAATATTTTAGAAAAAGGACTCCAGAAACAACAAAAAGCCTAGTCAAAAAAACTAGGCTCATTCCTATGGCAACCTGGGAATGTAAAAGGCATTGGTAATTAGATGATCACTGCTCAAGCAACTGCGGCTGTTTGAGTAAATCGTCCGTATCTATGCAAATTGTGGTTCGGATACTCAATACTGGGGTGTTTGCCCACAAGCCATCGACTTTAGCCGATGGTGGTTGACTGCAGAATTTTATTTAAATCCAGCGCGTAAAACTGGAGAATCTTATCAATCATCAAAACGTCATGATCGGCCAAATGAGGCTTAGGATGCTGCAGCTGCAAGAGATCGCACATTCTGGCCAGACTGATGCCCGAGCTTTTCTCAAATACGTCGCTGCTGATGATCTTCTCTAGATCCAATGGCTGAATCCTGGTCCAAGCACGACTGGTTTCCGCCAGCTGCAGTCGATTGGCCTCTTGATTAAGCACGCTAAGATCCAGGCGATTGTCCCAGCTGACCAGGTAGTCTGGCTGCATGCGATCGATAAACCTTAACACCTTTTTCAAAACGCTGGCCACCGTAAGCCGTTCTGCTTCTGAATAGCGCAGATCAAGCCGTTTCAACAGACTCAGCTGATCTTTAGGCGTCATTTTGCTGCTGAACACATAATAGTTGAATGCATCATCCTGACCATAGACACGGCCGGCAATCTGTCCCAGCCGCGTGGTTCCCGGCATCTGGGGCTGGCCATCGCAGTAAAACTCCAAATCCAGGATAAGCAGCCTGGCCGAACCATTAACGATTTCGTGAACCTGTTTGAGCGTCGTGACCGCGTTGGCAGCTGATGAGGCATTTTTAGCTTGGTGCTGCCAATTGGGCCGTTCTAGTTTAATCAGTTCGCTTAGGCTGGTTTTGCTGTTTTCCACGCCATCCCCTCCAGTCGTTTTATTACCGATGCCTGGACAGTCCCTTCTTGACCGCCTTGACCAAAAGTCCGATCCCCGCAAACGCATCGACCATCGTACCGCGCTGATTGCCTGACAGAATGGTTCCCGGCGTGCGCTTGTTTTGGTGATCGAATTGAATCGATACGTTTTGGCTGGGTCCTTTTTGTTTTACCGGTCGCGGCAGCACCTCGATCGGCACCTTGACCGCCGCCTGTGAGGCATCCGGATACTCAATCATGATCGTTGCCTGCGTCAGTCCTGGCGTTTCTAGAATCGGCTCTTTTTGCCAGCTAAATCTGGTTTCTGGCGGCAGCTCGCTTAAATTGGCGATTCCTTCTCTGGGAGCCAGCGAATCACCTGGCATATAGACGATTTTACGCGTTTCGATTGCAAACCTGCCGGCCATCGAAATTCTGGTCATAAAAATTCCCCTTTCAGTATTCAAGCGTCAAAATCTTGACCTGACTGCCCTCTCCTAAAAGCCAGGTCAGCATTCGCTTCTGCATGGCCAGTTCTTCGGGCGGCTCGCCTTGAAAAACAAACAATATGACCTGCTTGAGCCGATGGGCCGTCTTGAACAGATCGCTTAAGATGCCGTGATCAGCCCGCAAAGAATGGCCCATGATGACAATCGTGGCAATGTCTTCTGGATAGACGTCATTAGGCAGTTTGATCTTAAATGGTCGAAATGCATTTGCCGCGGTATAGGCCAGCACCTGAGGATCAATGCGTTTTTTTGCACAGCGACTGGCAATCGCATCAATCAGCCACTGGCGCCGTGTCTGCCACTGCTCAAAAAAGCGAGTTGCAAAATAGCGGCTGGTAACGGGCATGTCGCTGTCAAGCGTATATAGCAGCGAGATAATCTCTTGATCGCCAAACATTGGGTACAAGCGCCGCCAACCATAATAATAGGCATCATAGTTTCGAAAGGCGGCCAGTGTTTTTTCATCAAGCGGCCGCCAGCCATTCTGCTGCCAGGCCCAGCGTTTAAAATCAAGAATGTCGCGCTGGTAGCCCTTGGTCGTACTGGCATATTCATAAGACTCGCGTGCCAACACGTCATCATTGTCAACCCCAAGAATGGTCTGACCTTCCAAAAGCGACCCATGCAGATAGTAGATATTCGCTGGCCAGACGTCATACAGCTGCTGTGCCGTATCAGTATAGTTAAAATTTAAAACCGCGCCAGCCTGGCTTAAAAATTCCCGTGCTGTTTGTGAACGTGTAGGGTCGCTGACTAAGACGCGTTCTCGCTCCGTCCGCAGATAACGAGAGAATTCATGCTCAAAGCGGCGAATCGCCCGCGTGCTGCGCTGCTGAACCATTACGCCCGCTCCCGGCATCTTACGCGTTGCACTTAGCTGATAGGCATTTTCAGCCGCCACGCGAATCTGGGCCTCGACATCCGACCAGCGGACCTGCTGACTGCGGGCGCGGCGATTAAAATGAACGATCTCATCTAGCGGTGTCGTTCCCACGTGCTGCCAAAAATCCTGATAGCGGCTCTTAAAGCCATGAAAAAGATCAAAACCGTTGCCAAGCACTACCAGCAGCTGATCTTGATCATGGTGCTGGTCAATGAACAACGACTGATCCAGCTCTGGGGGCACGATCACCAGCGACACTTCCTTTCAACATGATTTGCCGATAACAACATTGTTTGGGCAAGACTTGACGGTATCAGTTCATATCCTCACAGCGCATTCCCGGAACACAGTCGCACGGAACCTCAGCCGGTGCCGCTGCGGCTTTTTTGTTCAGCAGTTCCTGCAGCTGCCTAACGTCTGTTTGGCTGAGCGTGGCCCTTTCAATCACATGTGCCAGCGTCTTGCCAACGTGCATATCGCACAGATTGTCGAACAGATCATCCGCAGCTTCGTTCATCGTTGGCTGTTCTTCAACGCACGGCTCATAGACAAACGCCCGCCCAACCCGCGTAGTTTTTAAGGCGCCTTTTTGAACCAGCCTACGCAGCAGCGTTTTGACCGTGGCCGGCTTCCAAGCTACCTTGCCCTGCAGAATCTCAATCATCTGCGTACTCGTAACATGCTTGAGCGTCCAAGCTACCCGCATTACTTGCCATTCTGCCGGCGTTATCGAATTTTCCAAAAAGATCTTCCTTTCTCTACTTTGAATTGCGTTTAAAGCCCAGCATGCTGCTCAACGCTGCAGTAGCCGGCTTGCCTTTTTTGGGTGAATCTGGTTTGGTTAATGTTGCCGTCTGAACCACTCCTGATTGGCCTTGGGTATGCGGCGCACCATCATAACTATTTTGAGATGTCTTAGCTTCAGATTCGGTATCGTTTTGATCGTCATTACTTTGAAGCATCCCGGCATCGCTGTCCCTTGATTCAGCTTCAATTGGCGAAGCAGCTGAACTCCCAGACACCGGAACGAATGCCTCGCTTTCTTCGCCATTTAACGTCTCATAGGTTACATCAAGCTGACTGACTAAGCGATCAGCCAGTATCTGGGTCGTTTGCGGATCCGACAAGGCAGTCTGGGCCTCCTTAAATGCCAGATCAAACGCAGCCTGTCTGGAGTCATAGGCCGCTTGATAGCGCTTGGTTTGATCAACACCGGTCATTTTAGCGACTGCTTTTTTCAGCTGCGTCAAATCACTGGTCTTGCCATTAAGGGCCTTGCGCGCTTTCAACAGTTCACTGGTTGTCAGGTCAATCGTTTCTTGGGCTGCCGACTGAAAATCAGGCGCCAGCTTCGACAGATCGGCCACCGTGGCGTTCAATTCTTGGTTGGCCGCGGCTTGACTCAACAGCTGCTTAGCTTGATCAAAACTGGCTTTAAAGGTCTGCCGGTGTTTAGCATCCGCGTTCAGGTAGCGCAGCGTGGTCAGATCGGCCTGTGCGCTCTTAAAGACCAATGCCAGCTGGCTGAAGTCGTTCTCCATGCCGCTTAATGCTCCACCAGCCTGCTGCAGCTTTTCAACGGTTTGATCAACCTGCGACTGCAGCACGAACTCATCGGTCTGAATGATTTTTCGCGCGGCCGCCAACGCCTTGTTCAGCTCTTCTTTTGCCATCGGACTGGCATTGACATAGCGGGCCGTCTCCATCAACAGCTCAGCGTCACTGATTGCCTGCCGCAAAACAAAAGTCGTCGTCTCTTGACCATCGAGCCTTGTAACGGCATGCGCCAGGCTTTCCTGTATTATTAAAAACTGCTTGAGCGTCACGTCGCGATTCTGCTCCAGATTCTGCAGCTGTGCATAGGCGGCATCGAATGGCGCTTTTTGGCTGGCATTTTGATAGCGCGCGCTTTGCTTCAGCTGGCGCGCTGCCGTGACCAAGATCTGCCAGTGCGCATCATCAATCAATCTAGCCGTCATTTTTTCACCATCTTCCTTTTGAATGAATGCTTTTATTCTATTATGGACCATTTCTTGCATAACAAAAAGCGATTTTGCTGAATGCTGACCTTTTTATTTGCTATAATGGTTGCAAAGCTAATTTTGAAAGGAAAATTGCAAAATATGGAAGTTAGTACCAGTCCCATAACACTTTTTACAATTATATTCATTCTGCTTTTAGCAGCGCTGTTTACCCTGTTGGAATATTCCTTGATCAAGGTTCGTCCAACCGAGTTAAAAGAGCTCAAACAAACATCCAGCGTGCGGCGTGCCGAAAATATGGTTGAGCACTTAACGGAATACCTGTCTACGGCGCAAGTCGGGGTTACGATGACGTCACTGATCTTAGGTTGGATTGGTGAAACGTATATTACCGAACTGCTGGAAAAGTCACACATCTTCCCACCGGCAATTGCCAATAACTTCAGCTCAATCATTGGGATTCTGCTGTTTACGTTCCTGCACGCGGTCTTTACCGATTTGGTTCCTAAAAACATGGCGATTGATCAGCCGGTTAAGATTCTGTTGGCGATTGCCCACCCAATGACGTTCTTCCACATTATCTTCTACCCGCTGATCTGGCTGTTTGACTGGACGGCTAAACTGATTACCAAGATGCTTGGCTTCTCGGTCAACCCGGACGAAGATATCTACACCCAAAACGAAATCGTAACCTTATCACAGGAATCCGAACGGGCTGGTGAGATGGATAAAGAGGACGTCGTATTTATGGAACGAGCCTTTCGTATGAACGACAAGGTTGCCGATGACGTCATGGTCGACCGGACCCAGTTGAGCGTGATCGATATTACCGCTACGGTAGCTGATGCCGCCCAACTTTACTTTCAAAAGAAGTACACGCGTTTTCCAGTCGTTGCCAACAACGATAAGGATCACATCTTAGGCTATATCTTCAGCTATGACATCATGCGGCAAAATCAGATCAATCCTAAGCAGGCCATTCGCTCCATCATGCGTAAGATTCCAATCGTCTACCAAAGCGAAGAATTAACGGACGTCTTACAGATCATGATGAAAAAGCAGGTACCAATCGTTGTCGTCCAAGATGAATACGGTGGCACGGCCGGGATCATTACCGATAAGGATATTTACGAAGAATTATTTGGTACGGTCGGCGAAGAAATTGATCACGTTTCTTCCGACATGATTGAAAAAAAGGAGCCGGATTCAAAGGGCAATCCGACCTACCTGGTATCCGGCAAGATGCCGCTTGACGACTTTGAGCGCTATTTCAACGTCCGGATTCCGCAGTTTGATCAGACCGACGTCTCAACTTTGACCGGCTTTTTCTTGGAACGTCAATACGACTTGAAGGTAGGACAACCCGTTAGAGTCGAAGATTTCAGCTTTACGCCACTGGATCTGAAAAATGCTTATGTCAGCCAGTTCAAGGTGGTTCAGATCAAGCCTAAAAAGAAAGCAACCGACGATTCTGACGACAGCTCATCGGATCGCAAGCGTCGTCTCAAGCGTGATCGCAAGGATGAACAAAAAGGCGACAATGAAGACTAGTTGAAATTTACAAAGACTTTACTCGTGAAAGCGGGTCAAAGTCTTTTTTTGATGCTAAAATGAAAGTGCTCTAATGGTTTTGCCGCATCAGTAGTTCATTCATGTTTGCTTCCCCATTTTAGGGGGTCATTTTATGTACGATCGAATTCTAATTCCTGTTACCGCACGTTCTTTTAGCCGTGAAATCGATCCATCATTTGCCAATCAGCTCAAACACCTGATCCAGGCTCATCCCAATACCAGCTTTATGCTTTTGTATATTTTTGAGCCACGCGACTGCCGCTGGCTGGTCGCCGGATTGCCAAATCTTGATCCAGACTTAATGTTAAGCCTAGCCGCACACCAACTGACGCAGATCGAACGGCTGCTTCAAGGTGTTGGTGCCCATCAGATTGAGCATCAGTTAGCAGTTGGCGATCAATATCTGGTGATCAGCCAATTGATTCAAAAAAGCGGCTATGAGCTGGTCGTTGCACCTTGGCGGCCAAAATGGTGGCAACGCTGCTGGCGGCATCTGTCCCATCCCGCGCGTCCAATTACCAATGACCTTTTGATCTTAAACGTTCAGTAATCATCAAATAGTTTATCAGCATCGTCGACTCGGATTGTTTCGGGTCGGCGATTTTTTGTTTGGGATTCTGTAAACTGTCATGGTCAGCATCCGCGTATTTGCCGTTCAATCCTTGATCTGACGCGCCTGATTGTCATGGTTAATTTTATTAAGCAGTTTGCTTTGTAATTTTTAGGTTATTTTAAGCTTTTTAGCATTAATTAAAACTATTTACCTGCCAACATTCAACGGTAACACGAACTTTCAATCTTTTTATTTGCATTATTATTCGTTAAATAACGTGAAATAAAACTGATCAGCCGTTTTTAATTAGTTAATCGTTTGCTTCGTATCGTTTTTGTAAATTTAGCCATTACGTGTTTTTTACGGAAAACCGGCTTTTTTCTTTACGTTTCTGCCTTAAATTATAAACCGTACTCAGGTACATGCTTTATTCATGGGATATTGAGAAAGGAAGCAAATAACATGAACAAGAAGTCACTTATCTCTTTAGCTGCCGTCGTTACTTTAGGTTTTAGCCTGTTTGGCGGTACGGTCGGCACGGTCCACGCTGCATCTGACAGCAACAAGATCAGCATTGTCGGCTCAACGGCTCTGCAGCCACTCGCCGAAACGGTGGCTCACAGCTACATGAGCAAAAACTCTGGCGTCAACATCGATGTCCAGGGTGGTGGCTCCGGTACTGGTTTGAGCCAGGTTCAATCTGGTGCCGTTTCAATTGGTAACTCTGATATCTTCGCTGAACAGCAAAGCGGAATCAATGCCAAGAAGCTGCAGGATCACAAGGTCGCCGTTGTCGGGATGGCCCCAGTCGTTAATAAGAGCTTGAAGGTCAACAACCTGTCAATGAGCCAGCTGCAAAAGATCTTCACTGGTAAGATCACCAACTGGAAGCAGATCGGCGGTCCAAACGAAAAGATCACCGTTATCAACCGTGCTAAGGGCTCTGGTACGCGGGCAACGTTTGAATCAACCGTTTTGAAGGGCAAGACGGCCATGAAGACGCAGGAACAAGACTCCAACGGTACGGTTCAAAAGCTGGTTGCCAACACGCCTGGTGCCATAAGCTACCTGGCCTTCTCATACACCAAGTCTGACAAGATCAAGGCTTTAAAGGTTGACAACGTTGCGCCAACTGACAAAAACGTTGAAAACAACTCTTGGAAGATCTGGTCCTATGAACACATGTACACTAAGGGCGCAGCCAAGGGTCAGACCAAGAAATTCTTGAACTACATGAACTCTAAGGAAGTTCAAAGCAAGGACGTTAAGAACCTTGGCTACATCAGCATTCACGATATGAAGGTTACCAAGAACGCTGACGGCCAAGTTACCAAGAAATAATCACCGCGTCAATCAATAAAGGAGAGAAACCGGAGGAAGCAAGATGAATGAACAAGATCAACTGATGAAAAGCAGTTTTCAAACCAGGCAGGACCATTGGGGCAAATTGGTCAGCTATTTCTGCATTACGGTAATTGGACTGCTGGTCATTTCAATTATTTACTTCATCGCCGCACGAGGCTTGAACATGTTTATTAAAGATGGCGTCAGCCTCAAGGACTTCCTAACCGGTATGACCTGGGATCCAACCGTTACTGACGCTCATGGCAAGCCAGAAGTTGGCGCCTGGCCAATGATCTTTACCTCATTTGCCGTCACGATTCTGGCTACGCTGGTCGCAACGCCGCTCGCTTTGGCCGTCGCCATCTTCATGACTGAGCTGGCCCCTAAAAAAGTAGCCTCATTTATGCAGTCGGTCATTGAGCTTTTGGTGGGGATTCCATCCGTCGTTTACGGGTTCGTCGGCTTAGTCGTCGTCGTTCCCTTTATCCGCCATCTTTTCGGCGGTACCGGGAGTGGAATCTTGGCAGCCGTTACGGTGCTGTTCGTCATGGTGCTGCCAACAATCACTTCCATGTCAATCGACAGTCTTAAAAACGTGCCAAAAAACTATCGTGAAGCTTCAATCGCATTAGGGGCCACGCTTTGGCAGACGATCTATAAGGTAATTCTGCGCTCAGCCATTCCTGGAATCTTGACCGCCGTTATCTTCGGGATGGCCCGAGCATTTGGTGAGGCCCTGGCCGTTCAAATGGTTATCGGTAACGCGCCTTTGATGCCAGAAAACCTGATTTCACCAGCTTCAACCCTGACCAGTACTTTAACGGTCGGCATCGGCAACACCGTTATGGGGACCTTGCCAAACGACGCACTCTGGTCTTTGGCGCTGGTCTTGATGCTGATGTCCTTGGCCTTCAACCTGCTGGTAAAACTGGTCAACAAGAAAGGAGTCTCACGCAATGCTTAATGCCAAAAAAGCCAATCAGCTGGCAATGGGCATCATTTATGTCTTAGTCGGTCTGGTGGTCTTGATTCTGTTTGGTCTGCTGGGCTATATCATCTTAAGCGGTCTGCCGCACATCAACTGGCAGTTTTTGAGCTCAGCTGCCCAAAGCGTTGGTGAAGGCGGCGGGATTCGCGACCAGCTGTTCAACTCGCTGTATCTATTGGTTCTGACGCTTTTGATCTCCACGCCGCTTTCAATTGGCGCTGGGATCTTCTTAGCCGAATACGCGCCTAAAAATGGCGTTACGGAAGTCTTTAAGACCGCGATTGAAATTTTGAGCTCACTGCCCAGCGTGGTAGTTGGTCTGTTCGGTTACCTGTTTTTCGTAATCAAGCTGCATCTGGGCTTTTCGGTTATCTCAGGTGCCATTGCCTTAACGTTTTTCAACCTGCCGCTGTTAACGCGGAACTGCGAAAACGCCTTAAACGACGTCTCACCGCTGCAGCGTCAGGCCGGCCTTTCATTGGGGCTTTCCCGCTGGAAGACCATGACTAAGATCATGCTGCCAGAAGCCTTGCCTGGCATTTTAACCGGGGTGATTCTGGGGGCTGGCCGAGTCTTTGGTGAAGCCGCTGCTTTGATCTACACTTCTGGTCAAAGCGCACCAACCGTCGACTACAGCAACTGGAATCCATTTTCCGCAACCAGCTTCTTAAACCCGACTCGTCCTGCTGAAACGCTGGCCGTCCACATTTGGAAGCTGAATACTGAAGGGCTGGTTTCCAATGCCCACGCAATCTCCAGTGGGGCTTCGGCCGTACTGATCATCGTCATCTTATTGTTCAACCTGGGCGCTCGCTACTTAGGCAACCATATTTACAAAAAGATGTCGGCTCGTAAATAAATTAGAGGTGAAAACAGATGGCTGAATATTCTTTTGAAGATACCTACACGCTGCCCGTCAAAGAACCATTGGCAATGCAGACTAAAAACGTCAGCGTATACTATGGCAAGCAGGAAACGCCCTCGCTTCATCAGGTCAGCATGGACTTTGCTGAAAACAAGATTACGGCTTTGATCGGTCCATCCGGTTCTGGGAAGTCTACTTATCTGCGCTGTCTTAACCGGATGAATGACGAACTGGGCCGCATCGATGGCGAGATTCTGTATCGCGGAATCAATCTGAACTCGCCTCAAGTCAACGTCTACGAGACGCGGCGTGAAATCGGCATGGTCTTCCAGCATCCAAATCCATTTGCCAAATCGATCCGTGAAAACATCACCTTTGCGCCCAAGCTTTATGGCATCAAAGACCAGCAAAAGCTTGATCAGATGGTGGAAGAATCGTTAAAAAGCGTGGCTCTCTGGGATGAGGTCAAAGATTCGCTTGATCGCAGCGCGCTTTCCCTTTCTGGTGGTCAGCAGCAGCGGCTTTGCATTGCCCGCTCACTGGCCATGGATCCTAAAATCATTTTGATGGACGAGCCGGCCAGTGCCTTGGACCCAATTTCGACTTCTAAGCTGGAAGAAACGATGCAGACTCTGAAAAAGGACCACACGATCATCATCGTTACGCACAACATGCAGCAGGCCGCACGCTGTTCTGATTACTGTGCCTTCTTCTACTTAGGACATGTCTTAGAATTCAACTCCACCAAAGACACTTTCAGCAACCCTAAGATCAAGGCAACCAATGATTACGTATCCGGTAACTTCGGCTAGGAGGGCATCATGGAAAAAATTCTTAAATGTAAAAACGTGGTGCTCAAATACGGCACTAAAGAAGCACTGCACGGGATCAACATGGAGATTGAGCAAGACAAGATCACGGCTTTGATTGGTCCGTCTGGCTGCGGCAAGTCAACGCTGTTAAAATGCTTTAACCGCATGCACCTTGATGATAATGCCACGGTTGAAGGCCAGATTCTGTTTAACGATCAAGACATTTATGATCCAAAAGAAGACATGGTTGAGCTGCGGCGGCAGATTGGCATGGTTTTCCAACAACCCGTTCCCTTCCCGCTTTCAATCTACGACAACGTTGCCTATGGGCCACGGATCGGCGGCATCAAAGACAAAACACAGCTGGATCAGATCGTTGAAGAAAGTCTCAAACAGGCTGCCTTATGGGATGAAGTCAAAGACGATCTGAAAAAAAGCGGTCTGGGCCTTTCCGGTGGTCAGCAGCAGCGACTCTGCATCGCCCGCACGCTGGCCGTCAAGCCGCAGGTAATCTTACTGGACGAGCCAACCAGTGCCTTGGACCCGATTTCCAGCGGTTTGATTGAAGAGACGCTGATGAAGCTAAAAGATGAATACACGATCGTCATCGTTACGCATAACATGCAGCAGGCTGCCCGGATCTCTGACTACACGGTATTTATGCTCAATGGTTCTTTGATTGAGTTCAACTCAACCAAGCAGATGTTTGAAAAGCCAGACAACCAGCTGACTGATGACTACTTGAATGGGCGCTTCGGCTAAAAGGAGTTTATAATGGGAGATCAAAATCTAGCAGAAATCTTAAAGGTAAAAAAGCAGTTCGTTGCTATGGGAACACTGGTCAGCTCGCAGATTCATCAAGCAACCAAATCTTTTTTGGAACACGATATGATCCTGGCCAAACAGGTAATTTCCAAGGATCAGCAAGTCAATCAAACTGAGGTCGAACTGGAAAAGAACGTTTTTGACGTCTTGATTCGCAAAAATCCCATGGCCTCTGATTTTCGTGAAACCATGTCAATTCTAAAGGCTAGTTCTGACATGGAGCGAATTGGCGATGCCGCGATCCGCATTGCTCGTCAAACGCTGCGCATGTCTGACAAGCCAACCTTTACTGCCGCTGAAAAGCTGATTCAACAACTGACCTACCAAGTGCGTCAGATGCTGGACAAGGTTGATGAGGCCTATGTCAATGATGACAGTGACGCTGCCTATGCCATTGCCAGCGAAGACATCAAGGTTGACCGGCTCTACCTGCAGCTGCGGCAACTGGTTTTGAGTCAGCAGGTCAAAGACAAGCAGCAGCTAAAAGCCTCTGACGTCTACCTGATCATCAGTCGTCAATTGGAACGCGTCGGCGACCATATCGTCAACGTTGCTGAATGGATCGTTTATGCGCAGACCGGCAAGATCGTTGAATTGAATCCCGGTAAAAACGACCCTGAACTAATCAAAAAATAACCCACCCTCCCCTGTTTTCCATCCTAAACCACAATGAAAAAGGCCATCTTCAGCTATTTGAAGATGGTCTTTTTGCTTGCCTTGATTATAGTATTAGACATCCCTGCAAAACTCGTTCTACTATCCTGTAAGCGGGGTCTTGATCAATGTTCAAAAGCAGCGGACATCCCCATTTTGCTTATCCTGCTGTCGCGTTTTAGATCGGCTTTGCATTTTGCTCATCATCGCGCTGCGTTTTTAATGATGTTTTATCAGCAATGGGTTTTCAGAGCTTAGACATTGGCCGCTCAGCGATATCGACTGCTTTTGTTACTGAGTTATCGCAATATCCGTTTACTCACAAATCATAAGTCCGACAGCGTTTTTTACGACTATCTACCTGCTGACTTTGTGAAGAAAATCAGTTTTTAACTGGCTGCGGATCTGCAACTACCTACTATTCGCTGATTTTGAGCCAATAGTAGGTAATTGTATATTTAGCTTAACTTTACCTACTTACAGCAGCTTTTTGAAAAAAGTAGGTAATGATTTTTTCGTCATATATTTTATGCAGGATTTTTTTGCATAATAACCGCGGCTGGCCGCTTTCAGCAGTTAATATACTGCGACTTGATCAACGTTTCAATTAACCCAAAGCAATCTGCGCGATCAAGACTACCAAAACAGCTCAACAGCATTGAAAGTCCTCAAAGCTACAATCCACCGCATGAAAAAAGACATTAAAAGCTGGCATTGTCGTTTCTTCCCATCGAACCTCCAGCAAAATCACACCATCCTGCTCACTCCAAACTAGACACTGTTTGAAGCTAAAACCTAGTTAGCCAACTTCGCCAAGCATCTCAAATCAGAGTACCAAAAAAGACCCGCCTTAAGCGAGCCTTTTCATTTATGATTCAATATTAGCCGTGATCATGCTTCTTCTTAAATAGTCCTGCTAGACCAAGCATGCCCAGCAATGACGTCAACAGCCCCATAATGCTCCATGACGCGTCTTTATCATTATCATTGCCAGTCTGCGGCAGCTGCTTCATCGTCGTCTTGGTAGTTGGCGACTCAGCTAACGTCTGCATTGACTGCGTACCACGCATATTCGGCTGTGCTGGTTGGCCAGGTACGCTTGGCTGAACGGTTTCGCTTGGTGCAGCCGGCTGACTTGGCTCCGTCGGCTGTTCTGGTTCAACCGGCACGGCGTTTTTAGCGTAGAGCACCGTCTTGACTTGGTCGGCCGGCGTCATCTCAAATGCAACCGTCGTCTGATCAGGCGTGTAGCCGTCAATCGCTGGTGAACTGACTATCGCGTATTCAGCTGGGTCGCTCGCCCAATCCGTAGCGGCAATGATCTTTCCCGTCACCTTGTCAACCGTAATCGTCCGCGTCCAGCGCGCAGATTGAGCATTTTCGGGAGCTATCGTATTACCGTCAGCATCTTGATAATGTACAATAGCCCGCGTCGTGTGGTCATACTGATCCTTGGCTGGCCAGACTGGACCGGTTGGATCGGCAGGATTAATTGGAGTTTCCGGCAAAATTGGGTTGTCCGTATCCGGATGGTTGGGATCGATTACCTGCGTGCCATGCTTGAGCGTAACGGTAAACGTCTGCAAAGCATTGCCATCCTGATCAAAGACTGCCTTTCCTGCATCTTGAGCCTGAGTAAACTCGTCACTGACCAAAACGTAGCCTTTATTGATCAGCTGCTTGATCTGATCAGCCGTGCTGTAGTCAATCTTGGCATCGGTTACGCCATCAACCTTATCGCTTTGAATCGTCTGACCAGTATCTTGATCAACGTAATTGATTCTTGCCTGTTGCGGATCAGCGGCATAGTTGACATAGATCACGACATCATCTTTTTGAGCGGCTGCGATCTCATTTGCGCCAATCTCAGTCTGACCATTGACTGGCGTATAGCCCTTGATTGTCGGTGAAGCAACGGCAACCGTCTTTTGGGATGCCACGGTTTCCCAAAGCGGCCAGTACACCTTGCCCGTCACGTCATCTTGGTAGCCAACCCGTTTAAAGGTCAGTACCTGCACGTTATCATTGGCGGCCGGCTGCTGGCTGTCTTGGTAGACGTAGTGGATGATCTGAGAAACCTTGCGAATGCCGCTGGCCGGATCAGTGTCCGGATCAACGCTGCTGTAATGGTGACGCAGATAGATCGTAAACAGCTGGTAATTTTGATCATCATTGTCAAACCGCAGCTGTTGTCCTTGGGCTTGCGCGGCGGCTAATGCCTGGGTAAAGCCATCACTGACCAAAACGTACTTGCCGGTTGGGTTGGTCTGCTCATCGTAGACCAGTTTGCTGAGCTGATCTTTAGTGTCGTAATTAATCTGCTCATTGGTCTTGCCCTTTGCTTCATCATAGGCAACCAATGAGCCGCCATTATCGATGTCGACATATTTGATGATTGCCGTCTGATCATTTGGACTATAGGTTACGATGTCCAGCAGATCGATTGGCGCGTCATACTTGTCGTTGTCCATAGTCAGCGGACTGTGCGACAGAACCGTCACGTCTGGCGTGTAGCCTTTGATTGTCGGTGAGGTAACATCATCAAACTTGCCTTGCCGTTCGTCGGTCGTCCAGGCACCATTCCAGTCAATCGCGCCGGTAACCATGTCCAGGTCGCCAGTCTGCTTAAACGTCATGTCCTTTCCAGAGTATGGATCAGCCGCCTGCGTGCCATCCGCGTATTTATAGAGCACCGTCTGCTTGATGGTCTTTTCACGGTTGGCCGCCTGTTTTAGAATATGATGCTTCAAATGAACGACAAACGTCTGATCAACCTGGTCATCCAAGTCAAAAACAATGCCATCTTTTGTGCCGTCACTGACTAGATCGTATTGGCCGGTCGGGTTGGTCTGTTTATCATAGAGAAGCTGTCCCAAAGTCTTAGCCGAGTCATAGCTGCTCTTGGCCCCAGACTGACCGGTTGTCTGATCAATCGTGACGACTTTTTCATCAAGATCATCATCGACGTAATTGATGTTAGCCAGTTGGTTGTCGATAATGTAGTAGACCGTATCGGCAACCGTGAAGACCCCGTCACTGGCCTTGTCAAACGTATCAGCATCAATAACGACCGTCTTAGGACTAAGCGTGTTGACGTTCAGATGATAGCCTGGAATCAATTCGGCAATGGCGTCATAGTCTGCTCCGTGCGTCAGGATCAGTTCGCCAAATTGGGCCTGCTTCTTGTATGTGGCATCATAAACGATCGTATGCGTGACCAGATCCTCATCACCGGTTTGTTCAAAGGTCAAATCGGCAGCTGGGTCATGATAGTCAGATGCCGCCATTTGCCCCTGCTTTGGTCCATCCCGAAAGACGTAGTGCACGACCCGCTGAACCTTAACTGACCGGTTAACTGCTGCATGACGATGCTTGAGGTAGACGACAAAGCTTTGCGAAACGTTATCGTCATCATCAAACCGGATTGGCTGGCCGCCCGTCTCATCTTTGACTAAATCATAACCCTTGGCTGCCCAAGCTTTAATCACATTGACCGTCGAATAGTCGCTTAATTGATTGCTAAAGCCAGTCAGATTCTTTTCGCCAATGATGGTCCCAGTATCCTGATCGAAGTATTCAATGTAGGCTGACTGCGGGTTGGCAGTGTAGACAACCTGCTTGTAGACGTCTAGATCCTGGTTGTAGTTGTCATTATTTACCGTAATGGCAATCTCATCAACCTGACCAGGAACCGCCTTATAACCTTTAATCGTTGGTGAAGGTACGGCAGCAAATTTCTGAGTTGGCGTCCACGTGCCGTTCCAGTCAACGATATCGTTAACCAGATCCTTGACCCCATCCTGTTTGAAGTTCAGTTCTTTAGTTACCCGCTGATCTTTAAGCACAACGCCATCTTTTACATAATCAATGGTTTCGGTAACGGTCTTAGTGCGCGAGTCCTTTTCAGTTTCATGGCCAAAGTAGACATAGTAGACCTGATCTTCATCATTATGATCAAAGACGATCTCTTGACCGTTCGTTTCATCGGTAAGCAATTGATAATGCAGCTGTTCAAGACCTTTGATCATGTCGGTCGTCGTGTAGCCGCTGTCTTCGTTGGAGTAGCCGTTCAGAGTCACGGTTGACATATGCTGATCGCTTGCGTCTTTAGCATCGTCATCAATAAAGGTGATCGTCGCCGTCTGCGATTTAGTCGTGTAGAGGATCGTATGCTCCAGCGTGTTATCCTGCTGCCAGTTGTCGTTGGTGACCGTCAATGACTCGCTAGCGATCTGGTCAGGTTTAGGATTGGTATAGCCATTGATCGGCAGTGCCTGAACCGCTTCAAAATCAGCCTGCGTCCATGCATCCCAAGCTGTTGTGTCGTCAACCAGATCGTGCTTCCCAGTTTGGCTGACCTGCTTGGTGACAGTCGTATCCTCTGCCAGTTTGCGTCCATCAGTCGACTGGTAGTGAATAATCTGCTTGACGTTTGCGGTTCGAGAAACAGTTTCAGTCTTATGACCAAGGTAGACATAGTAGACCTTCAACTGGCCATCAGCTGGGAACATGATGCCATTTTGCGTCTCATCTTTAACAAGCGTGTAGTTTTGGTAGTTCTTTAGTTTTTTTTGAATAAACGCATCGGCATCGTATTGCTGCTGATTGCCCGTCTTGCCTTCCAAAGACTCGCTGGCGATCGCATTGTTCGTCTTGGTATCAACGTAGACGATCGCGACGTTTTGTGAGTCGGCATAGTAGGTAACCGTCCGATAGATATTCAAGTCCGTGTCATAGTTGTCATTAGTAATGGTAATTGTACGCTCCGGTTCGCCAGCATAGTCATAGTGATAGCCAGTAATCGTTGGCGAGTCAACCTTAGCCAGCGTCTGAGCAGGTGTCCAGTCACCGTTCCAGTCCGTTGCCTTGGTGACCTTGTCTAACTGCCCTTTCTGCGTAAACGTGAGCTCTTTGTGATACGGATCTTGTACCGATTTGCCGTTTTCGTATTGATACTTGATTTCTTCAACGACTGTCTTAGTCCGTTGTGTATCTTCATAGCCATGCTTTAGATGAACGACATAGATCTGATCATTGGGGTTATCTGAAGAATTGAATTCCAGCGCTTCCCCACCAGTCTCATCAGAAACCAGTTCATAACCTTGGCCAAGATATTTTTTAATCGTCTCAGTCGTGCTGTAATTGGCATTGGTATTTGAATAGCCGTTTAAGACGTTTAAGACCTTGTTTGCCAGCTGCTTGCCCGTCGTATCGTCAATATACGAGACTGAAATGTACTGCCGATTTGGCGAATAGGTGATCGTTCCTTCAAACTGGCCAGCGACAAAGTTTTGGTTGGTAACGGTAATCTTACGTTGAGCAATCGTTTGAATGTCTGGCGTGTAGCCAGCAACATCACCAGCCGTTACTTCCTCAAAATACTTGGTCTCAGAATAGCCGCTGTTCCAATCAGTCTGATCGGTTACCAGATCCTTGACCCCATTTTGCGTAAACGTCAGCGTGCTGGTCTGGTCCCAAGGCTGCTGATGGTTATCGCTGAACTTAAAGTGAATGATTTGCTTAACTTCAACTGAACGCGTTACTGCTGCTGTCTTGTGCTTTAAGACGATTTTAAAGATCTGATCTTGGCCGGCATTATCATTAAAGACGATCCCGTTTTCCGTTTCATCAGAAGCAACCTCGTAGTTGGCATACTTGGCCAGGATCTGGTTGCGAATGCTCGTGTAGTCCAGTTTTTGATTGGAAAGCCCGGTTTGCGTGTCAGTCTCCAGCACTTTATCGTTATCTGAGCCATCGATATATTTGATCAGCGCGGTCTGTTTGAGCGGCGTATAGTTGACCGTAAACGAGTAGGTCTTGCCCTTTTGATCAAACGTTGAGGCATCGATTGTCACGCTTTGAGCCGGAACCTCATCGACAGAAACGGAATAGCCCATCAGATTTGGCGTGGTAACTGCCTTAAATGATTTGGTCTGTTTCCAGTCTTGATTCCAGGTCGTTGTATTAGTGACGTTATCAGTTACGCCATCCTGTTCAAAGACAAGCTCTCTGGTCAGCGGGTTGGCTTGCTTCAGCAGACTCTGATCAACCAGCGTGCCGTCTTGATAATTGGCATCACCTTTGTAGACATACTTGATTTCTTCAGTGACTTTCATCGTCCGACTGGTACTTGTCGTCTGATGTTTCAGATGAACCTCCAGAACCTGGTTGTTGCTGATGTCGTCTTCATCCAGGACTGGCTGCTTCCCGTTGGTGGCATCCGATACCAAGACGTAATGCTGCCCTAGATACTTGTTGATCGTCGCTGCGGTCGTGTAGTCCAGCGTCTGACCTGATTGACCGGTTCCCGTCCAGTGTTCAAGGACTTGATGCGTTGTGTCGTCAAGATAGTTAACTACCAGGATCTGACTCTTGCCGACATAGATAATGTCATGGTGAACGTTTAGTGACTGGCCATAGTTGGCATCAGTAACCGTAATTGCTACGGCATCGACTTGAGCCACGTCAGGCGTGTAGCCGGCAAGCGTCGGCGAAACAACGGTCTTAAAAGTCTGCGTTGGTGTCCAGTCACCGTTCCAAATCGTCTGATCGGTGTACAGGTCATGCACCCCAGATTCATTGAAGGTCAGCGTATCATAGTAGACTGGCAGCTGGTCTTTGACGTCGACATATTTAGTCGTGCCATCCAGCTGCTTGATGGCCTTGTGGTGTTCGATCGTTTCAGTAACGGTCTTGGTTCGCTTGACGGCTTCGGTTTCATGAACGAAATGAACGACATAGGTCTGATCATTTTTATCGTCCTTGTCAAAGATGATGTTTTGACCATTCGTGCTGTCACTGACCAATTTGAGGTGCTGCTTGACGTATTCAGCAATCGCGGCCTTCGTGTTTCGGCCACTGTCAGCCCCGGAATTACCGGAGAATTCCTTAACGGCCAGATCTTGATTGGTCGTATCGTCATGATAGATAACCTTGACCGCCTGTTTATTTGGCACGTAGGTTACCGTCACGGTCGAGTCTTTGTCCGTTGCCTTGATCGTCGCGCCAGCCACCGTCAGTTTATCAGCTGTATAGCCATTGATCTTTGGCGAGTCTTTTTGCTCAACGTTTTGGGCAGCGACCTTGCTCCAATCTTCCAAAGTCGTAGCACCAGTTACACGGTCACGATCACCGGTTCGCGTAAACGTAACCTTTTGCTCAACCGATGGCGCGGCTTGGCCATCACCTTGGTAGTAGTATTCGATCGTGCGCTTGACCATTTTTTGACCGTTGGCTGGATCCGTCTTGCCATCAACGGTTTCATGATGATGCTTTAAGACGACCTGATAGACCTGATCGATATTGGCATTGCTGTCATAAGTGGCGCCAGCTGGAAAGCCGTCGTTGACCAGATCGTACTTGCCATTTGGATTCGTCTTGGCATCATAGACCAGCTGCTTAAGCTGATCAGCCGTTGAGAAGTTGATCGGCTGCCCATCAAAATCAGTCAGCGTGCCGCTGGTTGAGATGACTTGATTGCCGCTGTCTTGATCAATGAAGTCAACCCGCGCATTCTGCTTGGCCCGATAGACAACCGTAATGTCTTGATCCAAAGAAGTTATGTATTTGGTTGGGTTAAAGGTATAATCCGTAACCGCGACGCCATTGATGAACGGTACGAAGCCGGCAATTGTCGGTAACGTGACATCAGCCGCGCTGGTTGCGTCATCAGGATCGTTGGCATACTGCGTCTTGGTCTTTTTGGCAGCATCAAACGCCGCGTCAGTTGAATCAATCACCAGATTACCCAGTTTTTTGTAGACATACTGCACGTTGCGCGTCTGCGGGATATAGATGTTGTAGATCGTTATATTACCGCCACTGCCAGATTCGACGGTAACTGACGATCCTGCTCCGCTTGGCGTCAACGTGTAGGAACCACGCAGACGATTGTTATAGTAGTAGTCTGCGCGCATCGTTCCATCAGCGCCGGTCTGAGTGAAGTCGACCTTATCGCCACTGTGCCAGTCTTTGGTATATGTATCGCCAATCTTGCCAAATTCAGACATGTAGCCGCTGCTGTTGCTTGGTACGGTTTCATAGTAGCCATTGACGACCTTGCCGCCAGTCGTGGTGTAGACTTGACCGCTTAATCCTTGCTGAACGTGGCTTTGAGCGATCTGATTGCCGCTGTCGTCAACATAGGACGTGGTCTGCGTAACCAGCTTAGGAATCATAAAACTAAGAATCGTGTAGTAGGTACTGTCAGAAACTGCGCCCCCTTGGTTGACGTTAAAACGCGGGCTCCAGTTGTAGTATGTACTAGAATCATAGGGATTACGAATGACGCCTGAATAATGGTCATTATAGATGCGACCCAGATATACTCCTGACCATGAATCCTTACTTGTTTCAACGTAATATTCATAGTCATCTTCATTAATCGTATATTCATTAAGAACTTTTTTATTGGTAGAATCAAGAATCGTTACGTACAAGATCCCGCTGCCGGAACGATCCGTTGACAAGACAATGTTGTATTCCCCGGTCTTGCCAGTCCGATTATTGCGGCTGGTGGCCCAAGCGGTTGGTATCAGGATCAACGTACATTGAGCTTGGATATTCAGGATCCTTAACCGAAAAAGTTGCTGCCGTATCGTTAAGACCATTAGCGACCAGACGATTGGCAATTGCATCCGTGCTGACGGCTGCCGTTGACGCGACCTGTTTTAGATCAAGCGTAATCGTTTTGCCAGTGCCCGCTTGACTGTTGGCTGCTGATTGACGGGCCACCGACACCTGACTTGCCGATTTGGTACTGGATGAAGCTGCTTGACTAGATGTCACGGTCTGACTAGCTGTCGATGACGTTTGGCCGGACTTTGCCACAGTCGCTGAAGCCGCCGTCTGACTTGCCGTCGCTGCAGCAGCACGTTCTGCTGATATCGCGGCTGACTGGCTAGCAACGGTTGCCGCCATACTGGATGTCGATACCGATTGTGCCTGGGCAGCCGTCGAATTCGTCAGTGAATCTACGGTTGCAGCAGCAGAACTGCCAGTTGCCGTGTCCTGTGTTGCGCCGGCTGACAAAGTAACGGCACTGCTGCTTGACGTGGCCGCACTATTTTGCAGATTAACAGCCGGCTCAGCAGTACTGGCCGCGGCCGCACGATTCGTCATCATCGTCATGGGCACAATCGTAAAAGTAAACGTCACGATCGCGGCAAAGGCCCACTGTTTGCCATCTTTGTACATTTTGTAATGTATTTTTTCATCATGCATATTGACTTCCCCCATTCACTTTTGGATTGCAAAAACACTCTCTGCTATCCTTAAGCCTATTCAATTGCAATCCGACTATTTTTAAGAAAAAGTATATAAACAATCTCCTTCTTACTCTAAAGATAGCGCAGATAAACAGAGGATTAAACTTTAAATTTTTGCTTTTTCTCAGCCATTACGTCTTTTATTAAGCGCTTACAGATAACTGTTTATAAAAAAATAAATATCATTTTATAAACAGATGATTTTTTTCATTATTCATAATGCCAGCCCTTTTTGAAAAGTCTTATTAACCGTAATTGCTTCAATACAGTTAAATAGCAGAATTGCATCATCGAGGATATAATGGACGTTTTTAATATTACCGTCTAATTTTTAAAACTGTTAAGTGACTTGTTATAAAGATGCTGATGTTCTAAGCTAATTAACTAGATCACCATTGCACCATCCCTACAGAAAGCTAATTATCAGCGCTGTGGAGCGGTCGCAAAACTGACTTTGGGCAGAAAATTAAAATTCAATGGTAGCGGAAACTAAAATTACCTACTATGCGTCGCTTTTTTCTCAATAGTAGGTAAGTGCATACTGGATTTTTAAAAATTTACCTACTTGAGGCAGTTTTTTAGCGATTTTTGCCATCTGGCTGCTACTGAGCATCTGCGTCTGCCAACCAAAACATTAAAAAGACCCAGCCAGTCCGCTGGGTCGCATCAGATAATTAACTTTTTTCATGGCGAAGCATCATAAAGAGTCCTGCTGGCAAAATTACGAACCCAACTGCCATGCCGATGATTGCAAACCAATTGGGCACGATGCCTTGAGCAGTACTGATACCAAACTCACCGACCCAGTCAAACTTGAACAGCAAAAAGATCGTAAAGGCAACCGACAGTACCGGCAGCAATACATCCGTCAGCCTGTTCCGCTCTGCCGTAAGCACCGGTTCAACATTGGCTCCCCGATAAAAACGAATCACGCCCAATGGAATCACGATAAACTCAAAGAACCGCACCATGGCACTCAGTACGATAATTGCCGTCATGTTGTACTGAAAAGCCATTGGGATAAAGATTGCCAAAGCCAGCGTAATTATAAACGGATAAAACGGAAAGTCATGCCTGGTTCGCTTGGCCAGCCATTGCGGTGCCTGATGCTCTTTGGCCATGGCCTCTAAAACCCGCGGCGTGTGAAACGAAGCGGCGACATTGATCCCGAACATTGAAATCAGCGCGCCCAGCTCAATCAAGACGCGCAGCCATCGAGCCTGAAAAATCGCGGTAATGGCTACGACCTGTTTAGTTTTGACAATTGCAGCCGGATTGATTGCCATCGCCACCAAAATTGTACCGATATAAACCAGTGCGATGACCATAATTGCTAATGGAATAGCCCGGGGCAGATTCTTTTGCGGATCCTTCATGTCTTCAGAACCGCTCGCCACGCTCTCAAAACCGGTAAAGGCATAAAAGGCTGCGATAACTGCCATCACCAAGCCAGAAGTCGTGAGCTTGGGAATCAAAGGCTGTCCACTGGCGGCTTTAAGCGTGTCCAGATCGTGAAAATGACTGACGCCGGTTTTTAAAAAGACAATGATTCCCGCAATGATAATCAAGCCCAGCGCCAACAGCTTGCCGATGGTTGCCAGGTTGCTGACCCAGGTTAAGAAGCGCTGCCCAAAGAAATTGATCAGTAAAATAATCGCCATTAAGACAACAAAACCCCAGGTAATGTTTTTAAAGCTGGTTGAGTCAGCACCAAAAATGGAAAGCGTACTCTTGATTACGCCAACTCCCATCACGCCCCAGGCAACGCTAGCCGAAAAGAACCGCACGACGCCCATGTAAAAGCCCATGTTCTCGCCATAGGCTGCCTTAGCATAGGAATAGGCCGCACCGCTTTTGGTAACGTACTTGGCTGCCGCGGCAAACGTCAAGGCCAGCATTGCCGCAAAAACCGCCGCGATCAGATAAACCAGCGGCGCCTTAGTTCCCACCATGGTCACGACCGAACCTGGCGTCAAAAAGATTCCGGAACCGATAATTGAATTGATTGCCAATAAGACGATTGACCAAAAGCCCAGTTTGTCAGTCTTATTCTGCATGTTCATCCCTGCCTTTCCCGTTGGCGCATTTGATCAGATAGTCAAACAGCCGGTTCATTTCTGCTTGGTGATTGCGCAGCATTTCAGGATGCCACTGGACACCAAGCACCGTTCCCGTTTCGTTTTCAATTCCCTCATAGACGCCATCCTGCGCTAATGCATTAACCTTTAGTCCCTTACCAACTTTTTTAATCAGCTGATGATGGTAGGAATTAACCCGCAGGCGAGGCACTTGGTCAAAAATCGCCGCCAAATGCGTATCCTTAACCAGCTTGACTTGATGCGTCGCCTGCCACCATGGCGTATCGCCCTGCCAATGCTTGAGCGTCGGCACCGGATAGTACTTAAGATCCTGATAGAGCGAGCCGCCGTGAAAGACGTTGATCAGCTGAGCGCCCCGGCAGATGCCCAGCACCGGGATGCCACGCTTTTCGGCCAGCTTTAACAGCTGCATGTCAAACTGATCGCGCGCCTGCCAGACCGTGCCTTGTTCGGGCTGCGGCTCTTCGCCATAACTTTCCGAATCAATATCTTGACCGCCCGAAAGAATCAAGGCATCAACCAGTTCTAGCTGAGACTCGGTTACGTCGGCATCCTCATTGAACGGAATAATCATCGGAACACCGCCATTTTTGATGACCGCCTCGCTATAGTCCTTGTTGACGTAGCTGCGGCGATAGCCAACGAAAGGACCGACATTTTTGGTCAGTTCGCTGCCTGAAATGCCAACGATCGGCTTTTTCATAAACTTATCTCCTTTACAAAATAAAAAAGGGACTACCAGCTCACCGCCAGTAATCCCTTGACTCGATCAGCAACCTGTCACGGCTGCATCATTTGGTCATGTAATCTGATGGCAGAGCAAAAAACACGCGGCAATGCATGCAGCATGGACAGCACATTTTTTGCATCATCATTTGAATAGCCATCAGTTTACCTCATTGTTTTTTAATAATTTAAGAATATCCTAACCAGCAGCGTTTGTCAATTCAAACCAGGTTAGTCCTTATCATGATGATCATCTTGTTCTTTCGGCATTCCCTGATGATCGCTCAAGTCAATTACCATGGAACGCGTTTTTTTCGACTGATTGCTATCTTGCGGCGGCTGCCAGTTGAAATGCCGAATCACCAGTGAAAGCGGCGGAATCAGCAGCATGTACAACAGGGCCGTCAGCAGCGTCGCAGGCAGGGCCAGCCGCATAAAAGGCATGATGCCCGTTCCATGAGCAAATGCATCCCCCGCAATGCCGCAAAGCACCTCGGCCGTAATCCATTGTGAGATGCCGGCTGCCACGCCGACTCCAATCGCCTGCCGATGCGTTACCTTAACGTCGCGTGGCAGCTGCCAGCCAATCAAGGCACTGACCATCACCATGTCAACGGCCATATCCAGAACCGTCATCCAATCGGCCTTGCCAAGCAAGAGCAGAATCACCGTTCCCATCGTCGTAATGCCGGCACCCCAGCGCAGATTCAAGCCAACCATTGCACTCAGGCCAATGACTCCGGCCAGCTCAATGGCAACCTGTCCGCTCGGCAGTGGCGTTGACAGACGCAGCAGACCAACGATCACCATTAAAGCCGTTAGTCCCAGTGCCCAGAGACAGTCTTTTGTTCGCTGCTGCATAGGCTTAGTCCAGTGGCTTTTTAGCCGTATCCTGCATCCAAGCCAGTGCCAGCGCGCCTTGCCCCAGGTGAACGCCGATTACTGGGCCAAAGTAGCTCAATTCAAAGCGAATGTCGGGGTGATCAGCCTGCAGCTTGTCCAGCCATTTTTGCCCTTCTTCAGGACAGTTGGCATGCAGCACCATTGCCCGTACCGGATAGTCGAGCTTGGCCACGTCCTCGTCAAAGATCTGTTCACAGCGCGCCTTGGCCTTTTTCATTGAGCGTACCTTTTCAAATGCTTCAATGGCATAGTTTTGCGTGTGCATTGTCAAAAGCGGCTTGATCTTTAGAATTGAGCCGATAAAAGCCGACGCATTGGAAAGCCGGCCGCCCCGCACCAAGTTCTGCAGATCGTCAACGACAAAGACATTATTGAACGTATCCTGATATTCGCGCAGCTTTTTTAAGATATCATCCAGATCATCGCCTGCCTGAGCTAATTGAGCGGCTTCCAAGGCCAGATAGCCCATCATCTTGACCGTCAAGTGCGAGTCAAACGGAATGATCTTGATCGCATCCTGCATATCTTGGGCAATCTGCGTAATCGTGTTGAGCAGGCCTGAGATTGCCTTGGTCAGGTGAATGCTGATGACGGCATCGTAGCCTTCATCAGCCAGCTTTTGATAGGTTTCCATCAAAAGACCGATCGATGGCTGCGAGGTACTTGGAAATGACTTTGAATGAGCCAGTTTGTCGTAAAATTCTTCAGTCGTAATGTCGACGCCTTCTTGATAGCTCTGGCCGTCGATCACCAGTGGAATCGGCACTACCGTAATCTGATTCTCCGCAGCTTCTTGTGGGGTTAAATAAGCGGTACTGTCGGTTACAACCGCGATTTTCATTTAGTTTTCCTCCAGTATGATTGCAGATTTAAAATAATATTTTAGAAAAATAATAGCATGTTAAAAACTGCCGGCCTCAAAACAAGGTCTGCATTTTAATAGGATAGCACATTCAACTCACAAAACCAATTATCCAGTAATTCCAGTTGTCTTAATTTCATAAATCGTTGGTCTGATTTGGTTTTAGATGGCAATCAACGTTATAATAGATTAGTTATGCAAAACAAAGGAGGAACGCAAAAATGCCATTTGACGGTTTCTTTACTCATGCTATGGTTCACGAGCTGAATCAAACGCTGCAGGGCGGCCGCGTCTCCAAGGTCAACCAGCCCTATCCTGCCGAAATGGTGATGGTAATTCGCGCCAATCGCCATAACTACTCCCTGCTGATCTCGGCCAATCCATCCTATCCACGCATTCAGATCACGCAGATTCCTTATCAAAATCCCGCTGTCCCCAGCAATTTTGCCATGACCATGCGCAAATATCTGGAAGGAGCGCTGGTGAAAGAAGTCGCCCAGATTGAAAACGACCGGATCGTTAAGCTGACCTTCTCGACTTTAGATGAGCTGGGCGACCCATTGGAACTGGTGATGATGGTCGAAATCATGGCGCGCCACAGCAACGTTACACTGGTTAATGCCAAGACCGGCAAGATCATTGATGCCATCAAACATGTCGGCAGCGACGTCAACCGCGTCCGCCTGCTTTTACCGGGAGCAGCCTTCATCATGCCGCCTAAACAGCCGCGGTTCAATCCTTACCTGCCCAACCAGATTTATTCTGACCTGGTTCGCGAGTTAAAAGATGATCCGATTCAGCTTGCCAAAAAACTGCAGGCCAGCTATCAAGGACTGGCACCGGAAACTGCTAGCGAACTGGCGGCCGAGCTTTTGGCCAGCGACAGTCTGCCAAGCGCCTACCAAGCCTTCCTGCGCCATTTTGAGTCACCGACACCGGTCTTAATTACCAATGAAAAAAACAAGACCAGTTTTGCCGCGTTTGCCCCAATTGATACCCAGAAGCTAAGACTGCAGTCGTTTGCCACGCTTTCTGAGCTGCTCGATGCCTACTATGTCAACAAGGCACAGTCTGATCGCACCAAGGAATTAGCCGGTCAGGTATTAAAAGTGGTGCATAATGAACTCAAAAAAGACCGGCGCAAGATGAAGAAGTTTCAAAAAGAGCTGGCTGATGCCGCTGACGCCGACCGCTATCGAATCCGCGGCGAACTGCTCACTACCTGGCTGCATCAGGTTCCCCGTGGCTCTCAGTCAGTTGAGCTGCCTAATTTTTATGATGAGAATCGACCGCTTAAGATCACGCTGCAGCCTGATCTGTCGCCTTCTCGCAACGCTCAGAAATACTTCACGCGCTATAACAAGCTCAAGGCCTCAGTTAAATACGTCAACGAGCAGATGGCGATTACGCAAAAAGAAATCGATTATTTTGAAACGATTCTCAGTCAGATTGACTTGGCTAATCCCAGCGACGTTCAAGAGATTCGCCTTGAGCTCCAGCAGCAGGGATACATCAAGACTAAACACAAAAAAGGCAAAAAGCAGCGCAAGATTCCCGTTTCCAAACCCGAAGTCTTCCATGCCGCTGATGGTACCGTCATCTTAGTTGGTAAAAACAATCTGCAAAACGACCGGCTGAGTTTTAAAACGGCCAATAAAAACGAAATCTGGCTGCATGTCAAGGATATGCCAGGCTCACATGTCGTCATTCGCGATCCTAATCCCAGCGAAGAAACGATCCTCCAGGCAGCTCAGTTGGCAGCCTGGTTCTCTAAAGGGCGTGACTCTGCCCACGTACCGGTTGACTATCTGCCGGTAAAGAACCTGCATAAGCCTAGTGGTGCCAAGCCAGGTTTTGTAACCTTTCGCGGCCAAAAAACGCTGTCGGTAACGCCAAAAAAGCTGCCGAACTAAATAAAAGGACTTTGATGCATTGCCACCAAAGTCCTTTTATTTTAATAATTGCCGACAAACATTCCCTCAGCTTTTGGCGGTTGATATTCGCCAAAGTAGTCGGCAAAATCCAGATCCAGGTAGTCGCATAAATCCTTGACCTCAGTCATTGTCTTATCAATGACCGGAATCCCGTTTTCCTTACGATCAGCCATGGCTAGGATCTCTTTTTCGCCATGCGTATAGATCTTGTCGTGACCATTTGCCTTAGCAGAATCGCGCAGCTTTTGCAGATATTCAGAAAGGTGCTGACTGATTGCCTCACCATCACCAAATGCGTTGAGATTGATGGCCATAAAGCCGTGGCAGATTCCTGACTTGCCATTTTGCATGGTTGATTCAGAGGTCGTACCCATTGAAAGAATCGATGAGAAGATCTCGGCGACCATCCCATTGCCATAGCCCTTATGCGACCCCAGCGTTTCCGTATTGCCACCCAAAGGCATGATGCCGCCGCCGTTTTTGTGAACGATATTGTCCAAGACCATCGCCGCATCGTTGGTTGGCTCGCCTTGTGCATCCAAGGCCCAACCGTCTGGCAATGGCTGATCCAGCTTATTGTACATCTCCAGCTTGCCCCGCGTAACGACCGTCGTTGAGGCATCAAACAAAAAGTCATAAGGTCGTGCTGGTACGCACCAGGCTTGTGGATTGGAGCCGATCATTGCCTGTCTGCCAAACGTTGGGACCATGATGGCCTCGCTGTTGGTACAGGAAAAACCGAGCATGCCTTCTTTAGCGGCCATTTTGGCATAGTAGCCGGCAATACCGTAATGATTGGAATTACGAACCGAAACGATCCCAACGCCCGCTTTCTTGGCTTTGGCGATTGCCAGTTCCATCGCAAAATGCCCATTAAGCTGTCCCATGCCATCATGGCCGTCAACTACCGCCGAGACTGGAGTTTCAAAAACGATTTCTGGCTTGGCATCAACTTTCATCGTTCCTTTTTGAATTCCCTTATAGTAGCGGACCATTCGCTGCATGCCATGACTTTGAATACCATACATATCGGCAGTTAATAAAACATCGGTAATGATGGAAGCCTGTTTCGCGTTAAAACCAAACTTTTGAAAAGCATCCATGCAAAGACGATCAAGCTGTTCGTAGGAAAATTTTACGACTTTATTTTCATTCATTTTGCAAGCTTCTTTCTGTTTATAAAACGCTTCACGACTTAACATGATTAAATCATAACATATTTTCCACCTAAATTTAAGCGCTTTCATTAATAAATATCAAATATTTTTGTATTTATTTATAAATTTAAAAACGTTTGCAAAATTAAAAGAACCAGACATCTTGACCTGCCCAGTTCTTTTAGTTGCTATTCAAAATCATCATCACTCAAAAACTGCATCTGACCACCCAAAACCCGGTTGATAGTTGGCTTTTCATGAACAAGATGCAGCGATTTGAACGGAAAGACTGCCCGATAGACTGCCATTTTGGTTTCGCCTTTAGGAACCAGCGCTTCATTTAAGGCATCGCCATCCAGCCGGCCCAATGCCATGCGTACCGTAATTCCCGGCAGATTCAACTTTAAGACCTTCGACAAAAAGGCAATTTCCGGCAATGGCATATGCTGAACCAAAAGCTGCTTAAAGGTACCATCAAAGCGGTGTACAAAAACAACCTGGTAAAGTCCTGGCGCTTTCTGCTCACTAATAGCCTGACCACCTTGCTTTTCCAGCAAAGCAAAATCATGCGGCGTCAAGCGGGCCGGAAAACGCTGCGCAGTCGGCTGATAGCTCAGATCATCGGTTGACTGCAGATCTGCCGTAATGCCCAGCGGATAGATGAGCTGACCGTCAAACAGTGCGTTAAAACTGTCCAACGGCTCACCGACCGTTAATGAAGTTGGGCGCTGATCTTCAGGAATCTCGGCAATCTGGATGTTTTTGGCAATTGGTCCCAGCTGGTCGATCAATTCATGACGACTAGCCGGAATCAATACGACTTCCGGATGCTCCACGTCCAAAACCGCACGAATGTTTTCTGACTGCAGCGGCTCCAGATAGCGCTTGCGAGCCAACATCGGCGCCAAGGTTACCGAGCTGGGATTGTCATTGATGATGACGGTCTGGTAGCCATGGTCGCGCAATTCACGCAGCGTGTTGGCAACAAAATAGTCACAGGAAGTTCCGTTGCCCAGCCGCAATGGTCCCGTGCCTACAACGACTGCGGTTGGCGAAGGGCTTGGATTGGCCTCATCCTCCATCTCATACGTGGAATAAAAAACGTTGGTGTGCTGATCAAATTCGCCCGCAGAAGGCTCCAGCTCCTTAAAGGTTCGGTGAATGACATGCTCGTCTCGCATTGCCACCACCTTGGTCGTTGACCACTGCCAGATCTTAGCAATGCTTTCATCGCTCATGCCGCAGTATTTGGCCTTGACCAACAGCTCTGCATCGCCAGGATGGCCCTTGAGCGCATCTTCAATCACCTGCATCTGACGCAGACAGGCAAAGTAATAGGCATCGATCTTAGTCAGCTCGGTCAGCTCATCATCGGTGTAGCCGCGCCGCAAAGCCGCCAACAGCGTAAACAGACGACCGGCATGCGGATGGATCAAAAGCTGCACCAGCTCATCATCGGAAAGCTGATCCTGTTTTGCCAGGCGTGAATCCTGCTCTATTCTTGGAAAGTCACTGATTGCCTTAAACATGGCTTCAGTCAGACTGCGCCCAACGCCAATCATCGTCCCCGTCGACTTCTTGCGCGTGCCAAGCTGCCGATCCGCGTCGGGCAGTTCAGCAAACGGCCAGACTGGCATCCGGACGGCAACGTGATCCATAACCGGTTCCGTCACGGCTGCGTGTTTATAGTAGCCATGATCAAGATGGATGTCACGCAGCGTCTTGCCCGCATATAATTCGCCACAGACGACCTGCAGAGCATAGCCGGTTGCCGTTGCTGCAAAAGCCGTTAAGCGGTCAAAATAAGGATTGTTTTTGATGACGTAGAATTTTCCATTAGCCTGGTCAAGTGCGAACTGAACGTGATTGACGCCAACGATCCGCAGTTTGCGCGTTATGGCAAATGCCGTATCGCGCATGTCTTGAATCTCGCGGTCAAGCAGCGTCTGGGCCGGAAGTACTGCAATTGAATCGCCAGCATGAATGCCAATCGGATCGATATCTTCGACGCAGGCCAGCTGCATCATCGTCCCAAAGCCGTCTCTTAAAACTACGATCTCGATTTCCTTAAACCCAGCCAGGCTCTGCTGAACTGTAATCTGACCCGAGCGTGACTGTCTGAGACCAGTTGCCACGGCCCGCTTAAGCTCATCTTGATCATGTACCAGCGAACGCCAGCCCGCTCCTTTGGGTAATACAGAGCGCACTATAATCGGATAGCCGACCCGTTGGACCATCTCCAGTGCATCAACGTAATTATCGACTTTAGAGATGGCCTTGGTAGGCACGTTGAGATTATGCAGCGTCTTGCCGAGCAGCATTGGGTTGTTGATCTGACGAATCGTAGCTTCAGGTACTCCCAAAAGCTCAATGTCATCGGCCTGCAGAATGCCGGTCTCGCTGACTGCCTGAATCAGCTCAAACGCACGCCGGCCGCCCAACGTTGGCAGGATTGCATCAGGATGATACTGCTTGATCGTGGCAACGATATTTTCAACCGTCAGTGACTTGATGCAGGCATGATCGATGGCATCCGGACAATCCAAGGTAAAAGAAAATGGATTGTCATCAATGAGGATCGTCTCCCAGCCCTGCTCTTTTAAGACGCTGGCAACCTGAAAAGCCGCAGCATCAAGCTCATCGCCATGTTCAATGCTGTCGGCGCCGGCTCCAATCAGAAGAACCTTTTTCATCGCCATCCCTCCTCGCGCTGCTTCATAATGTCCATAAACTCATCAAAAAGATTGTTGGTTTCATCCGGACCAGGCGCGCCATCAGGGAAGAACTGCACCGAAAAAGCCGGATAGTGACGATGCCGCAACCCTTGAACCGTGCCATCAAGCATATCGACATAGGTAATAAAAAGCTGCGAACGATCGACTGAGTTGCGCCGAATTACATAACCCTCACCTTGAAAAGCAAAAACAATGTGATCGGTGATGATCTCTCGGATTGGATGATTCATGCCATGATGCTCGGTTGCCAAACGCTCAACCTTACACCCATTCGCTAAGGCAAACAGCTCGTGCCCCAGTCCAATGGCAAACATGGGGACCTTAGCCTCAACTTGCCGAATCATTTCCAAGACTGATCGTTTCAATGATTCAGGGTTTCCTGGGCCACTGGAGAGCACTACGCCATCCGGATCCAATCGCAAAATATCATCAACGCTGGCCGTATATGGCAGCACGGTAACATTGCACTTACGCCGCGAAAGCTCCCTTAAGATCCCGTTTTTAAGGCCAAAGTCAATCACGACCACGCTGCGGCCAATATCTGGATTGGGAAATGGCTTTGGCGTGGCAACCTGAGCAACCTGCTGATTGGTCAAAACGGTAGCATGCAGCTGATCAAACGCATGATCATCAGGGACTGGGACGATACTGCCCTTCATCGGCTGGCCAACCTTTCGCAGATGCCGCACGATAGCCCGCGTGTCAACGTTGGTAACCCCAGGAATATTCATCTGCTTTAAATACTGATCCAGAGTCGTTCCATGACGCCGTTCCTTTAAGGGTGCCAGATTACGGCAGACGACACCTTTGATTGAAGGTACGATCGATTCATAGATATTGCGCTGAATTCCATAATTGCCAATATTGGGGTTGGTAAAAACGACAATTTGATTATGGTAGATTTGGTTGGTAATAATTTCTTGATATCCCGTCATACTGGTATTAAAAACCATCTCGCCAAAAGTTACGGCAGGCGCGCCAAATCCCTCACCCTCAAAGATGGAGCCATCCTCAAATATCAAATATCTTGCTGTCATCCAATCTCATCTCACTTTTTAAGCCGCCTCAAAACTATTCATCACGGCGGTCGGTTTTGTCCAAATGTTCAAGTATCTTGGTAAAGTAGTCCGGCAGCGGCGCGGTAAACGTCATCTCTTGACCGCTGCGGGGGTGTCGAAAGCCCAACAGACCAGCATGCAGATACTGTCCCGGTCCAGCCAGGGTTTTGCGTGGCCCATACAGTGGATCGCCAGCCAAGGGATGCCCGATATAGGCCATATGAACGCGAATCTGATGCGTTCGCCCAGTCTCCAGCCGACATTTGACCAGCGTATAGTGCTGATAACGCTTCAGTACCTTAAAATGCGTTACGGCATGACGGCCATCCAAGACGACTGCCTGTTTCTTGCGATCTTTTTTGGAACGACCCAGCGGCGCATCAATCGTTCCCTGCTCCTCTTTGATCACGCCATGCACCAAGGCGACGTACTCGCGCTGGTTGGTCTTGGACTTCAGCTGCGCGGCCAGACTGCGGTGTGCCAGATCATTTTTGGCCACCATCAACAGGCCCGAGGTATCCTTATCGATGCGGTGGACGATTCCTGGCCGAAACTCACCATTGATCGTCGACAGCGGCGAATGATACAACAGTGCGTTGACCAGCGTATGACTGGGATGCCCAGGCGCGGGATGCACTACCATTCCGGCCGGTTTATTGACGACGATCACATCATCATCCTCATAAACGATATCCAGGGGAATGTTTTCTGGTTCCAAATCAATGGTTTGCGGTTCTTCAGGTATGATGCGCACCATATCGCCCACTTGAAGCTTGTACTTGGTTTTAACGGACTGCCCATTAACGGTAACGTGGCCATCCTCAATCCATTTCTGCAGCTGCGAGCGGGAAACATCACTTAGAAAATGGCCCAAAACCTTGTCAATGCGGCCGGTCAGATCGGCATCAATCTTGATTTGGCGTTCTGAGTTCATTTGTGATCATCCTCTTTCAAAACTACGATCAGCATGATAAACACGCCAACCGTTAAACAGGCATCGGCAACGTTAAATACTGGGAAATTGACGTTTCTTAGGGCAAACATATCAACCACGTATCCCTGACTGAGCCGGTCGATAAAATTACCGACTGCACCAGCCATAATCAGCGAAAGTCCTGTCATCATCCAGGCAGAGCGGCGATTTTTCCACATCAGATAAGCTACCACGATAATTGCAATTACCGTTATGACCGCAAAAAACCACTGCCGCCCTTCCAACATGCTCCAAGCTGCCCCGGTATTATGCAGATTATCCAGATCCAGCAGTCCCGGAATGAACGTTCGGCTGCCATTTAACGGGATATTGCTGGTTACCCAGTGCTTGACGATTTGATCGACAATGATCAGACCAACGATTAAAATCAAAGACCATGGCAGCAGCGATTGTTTTTTCAATTGATTCTTTTCTGTTTTATTCATGTTCATTTTTTACTGCATTACCCAGCGTAATCTTTAAAGAGTCGATTGAGCGCGCGGAAAATGAAAAGGTCATGACCTCGCCATTAACCGTGATCGTCATGGTATGCTTGGTAAAGCGAGGCTGGCGAATGTCTTTAAGCGGAATGACCAAAAAACGATTCTGCAGCATACGATCAAATACCATTTTGGTCGGCGTTACCAAAACCGTGCGCCGGCCAATCGCCAAAACTGCTAAAATAATAAAAAGCGCTAAAAGCAATGCCGTAATCCAGTTAAAATGAGTAATCTCCAGCCAGACCACGACACCGGCAATGCCAATCAAAAGCATCCAGCACCATTGAATGGTTGCCGAGGTTAGATCCGGCTGATAAAAGTAGCGTTTTTCTTCTTCCAAAATATCACTTCCTAATGTCAATGAGGTAATCAAATGATCAAACTATATACCGATGCTGCCACCAAAGGCAATCCTGGCCCCACCGGACTGGGAATGCTGATTGTCAAAGACGGCCATCAGCAGCAGCTTAAAGCTTTTTTGCCGCGGGCTTCTAATCATCAAGGCGAATTTGCCGCGGCAATTGAAGGCTTTGCCTATTTAAAAAAACATTTTTCCAATCAAGAGACCGTGCTGTTTTATACCGACAGCCGCCTGCTGAGCGACGCTGTGGGCAAAGAGCATGCGCGTCATTATGAAAACGAGCTAAACGAGCTGTTAACCAGCATGGACGATTTTAAAACCGTCGTAGTCCAGTGGGTACCTGAAAAAGAAAATCAAGGCGCCCACCAGCTGGCCAATCAGGCTCTGCATGAATGGGTCAATCAGCCTGACCATCAGTAACCAGTATATCAAACTTTCTTACGGTCTGATCAACAATCCGTCAGTCGCAATAATTTCTTAAATGCCCTCATCTTACTATATGTAAATTAAGAATTCATGCATTATTTTTAGTCAAAAAATCGCCCTGCCTTGCTTCAGACAGGACGATTTTTTTGCGACTATTTGGGTTACTCAATTACAATGTAGGATTTGATCGTCTTACGGTCAGCCATATCACGATAGGCTTCGTTGATCTGATCCAGCGTGTAGGTTTTGGTAAACACTTTGCCTGGATTGATCTGCCCATCCAAGACCGCCTTTAAAAGCACGTTTTTATCATAGGTCGTCACACTTGCCGAACCACCAGCCATTGCAATATTGTGGGCAAACAGCGTGAATGGATCGACATTGCTGTGCGGCACGCCGATTCGACTGACGTGAGCGCCATTGTGAACTACTGCCAGACACTGATTGATTGAAGCTTCTGTACCGACACAGTCTAATGCCGCGTCAGCACCACCGCCAAGCAGCTCCTTGACCTTTTTTACTCCTTCATCACCACGTTCAGCAACATACGCCGTCGCGCCAAATTCCTGGGCCAGTTTTTGCCGATCCTCATGACGACTCATGATAACGACCTGCGAGGCTCCCATCATTTTAGCAGCAATTACGGCACATTGACCAACCGTAAGCACACCATATTGACACGTCTTGAAAAATAGCACAAAAAATGAGGCATCTCGCTGTTTGGCGAGGTGCCTCATTTTATTATCGATACAATTTTAATTGCCGCAGAGTTGCCGAACCATTGGATTCCATGGCAAATAAGCCTTCAGATCCGGGTTCTGAGAGCGGGTGTGCGCTTCAAAAATCAATTCCAGATATTTGAAGACGTTCAGGTTGTTTAACTTGGCAGTCTGAACGATCGTGTAGAAAATCGCGTTGGCTTTGGCACCAGCTGTGGATTTCGCGAACAGACTGTTTTTGCGGATGATGGTCGAGGG
>SKEG01000401.1_pt1 | contig 47231 bp, 40 predicted proteins | sample 4826631 | NCBI WGS metagenome assembly SKEG01 (sample SAMN11008815, study PRJNA524170) | human gut metagenome | biome: Human fecal sample; material: Feces; isolation source: fecal sample from pouch patient p26, p34, p50 | host: Homo sapiens | place: Israel: Tel-Aviv | collected 2016-11-02
TGGATATCTCTAAACGAATCATCGCTGTTTTGGTTCCCAATCCAGAAGATGCCGATGGCAACCCACCAAAAGAAGCCTATAGCCTTCAAGAAGTCATGTACAATCCAAAGGTTGTCGCCCATTCTGTTCAAGATGCAGCTCTTGGCGACGGGGAAGGCTGTCTCTCTGTAGACCGCAACGTCCCAGGCTATGTGGTTCGCCATGCCCGCGTGACGGTTGAGTATTTCACAAAAGATGGGGAAAAGAAACGCATCAAACTCAAAGGCTACAACTCCATCGTCGTTCAACATGAGATCGACCACACCAACGGCATCATGTTCTATGACCGCATCAACCCAAACAACCCATTTGAAATCAAAGAAGGACTTTTGATTTTAGAATAGCGTAACTGTCAAAAATACCTAACTGAGGAAGCTCTCGGTTAGGTATTTTTTTTGTTATTTTTTGCCTTGCTTTTTATTCGAAAACTTGCGCATGATAGAGTGCACTGTACTAATGAAGAAGTCCAAGACGATTCCTATGGTAAGCATTCTGACAATCCACACCAACCAGATTGGTCGTCTTACACTTGCATCAGCATATCCTAAATGATCAAGTCCTATAATTATCAATAGATAGCATACTATTTCTAACGGAATCCGAATTTTAGCTTTTTTCAGACTGAAGCCTTTCAACCAATCCCATAGTAAATTCCACAGCGTCGGATTATCCTCAGGTTCATCTTCCCAGTATTCCTTGCTTTTTGTTTTCAAATACAAGAGGTAACCCACTTCTGTCAGCAACTGAGTAAAGGCATAGCTGAATAATATGCTTACGGATACTCCCAGCACCACTCCAAAATAGCCAGTAAGGACCGCTCCTATCATGGAGCAGACGAAGATGATCGTTAGGGCATTGCTACTATAACTACTTGATTTTGCGAAATAATTTCCCAGGGTTCTAGTTGGCGAAAAGCCAATCTTTAACTGCTTCTTAAGCCAAAAATAATGATAAATAAAGCCCAATAAGGTACAAATCACAAGAAAAGGAATGACGAGGAAGCCATATTTCGAGAAACCTACTTCAAATTCCTTATTTGCAAGAGCAGAAACAATGATGAGCAAGCCCATGACTTGGAGTGATAAAAATATTCCTATATAGGTCAATAAGAGCAGAGTCGTTGACAATACTTGCCTTCTATATGCAAACTTACCAATTAATGGTATAAAAAATACGATGATAAGATAAAGGCAATAGGAGACAAGAATATCAAAGAACCAATTGCTGAACGGATTAACTCCCACAATTTTATCGTAGTAACTATAAAAACTGAGTATTTCTATTAACAATACAAATACACCCGCAAAGGAAATAAGCATCATCGATGCTGAAGCGCGTGTATTGGCTAAACTTTGAAAATAGACTTTGTTAGCCTGCTCAATATCCATTTTCTTTTCGTTTTTCATAGCATGCTCCTTTCTAAAAAATTGTTTTAAGGTCCAAAAGCATATGAAGGCTACTCTTGCTGCAGGGGTTCACTCCACTGGATCTACTTGACTTTGGCTTTAAAAGATATTATTGGGGAATAAAAAATTAAATTCCCAGAGATAAAAAACAGAAATGATGAGATTAATAGACCAAAATGTATTATAAAATTGGGCTCAAAGTTTATTAAAATTGCATAACATACTGCAATGAACATGACTATAAGAAAAGTTACATATATTAGAGGTAATAGTATATTTTTTATATATTCTGGAAAGCAATATACTTTTCGCGGTGTTTTATCTGCCACAATTTCCTGCATCCCTTCCCCTCTACCCATCCAGATCCGAAATCCTACTACAAAAATTAAAATCAACATCATCAAGGATAGATTAAGCAAGTGAGAGGTAAAATTGAGGTATTTTTCTATTGGAAACGCCCTTGCTAATAGCATGGAGGTTACACCTAGACCAACCGATGCCCTCCCGATATTATTATTCACTAAACTCTGATGATGCTTGTCTCTTTCAAACACTTTCGGAGCTAAGGTTTCTACTTCATCCTCTGTTAGCTGATAGGCCTTATGAGGGATAAAATAAACAAACCACGGAAGAAAATAGGTGATGACAATCGGCCGATCAACTTCCATCAAATACCACTCTCCATCGACTTTTAACAAATGGTAGCGAAAGTTCATTTTCGGTAAGCGTTCGATTTTTGCTGGTTGAAACATAGATTAACCTTTCTTGATCGCTTCATACTTCAGAAGAAAAACGAGTCTACTCTGAATATTGTTTTTCTTATTTTTTAATTTTTGCTTTGAAATCATCGCCTGGAGCATATAAGCCTAAAATAGCTGATGCTAAATACATAAATGAAGTAATAAATAGGACCATATGAACAATTAAATTTGGTTTAATTTTACTCAAAACTGAGTAAATCATTGCACTTGACAAAAACAAAGGAACTATCAACAATAAAAGATTTCTTAGTACTATCCTAAATTTTACGGGGCGACAATAGATTCTATTAGCTTTTTGAGAAGCTATCATTACCGTCTCTATTTTCCTAGTACTCAGCCAAATACGAAGTCCAATAACAATACATAGAACAAGGATCATTAGCACTAGATTAAGTAGATGGGAGCTAAAATATAAATAATCCTCTATTGGAAAAGCTCTGCCTAGTAAAACTGCTAAGGAACCAGCACCAAGAGCTGAAATCCCTGCTTTAGTCTGACTTGAAAGTATGTTCTTATCTCTTTCAAGCACTTTTGGAGCTATTGTTTGTACTTCATCTTCGGTCAGCTGATAAGCTTTATGGGGGACAAAATAGGTAAACCATGGGAGAAAATAACTTGTCACAATTGGCCGATCGATTTCCATTAGATACCACTCATTCTCTACTTTTAACAAACGATATCGAAAATTCATTTTTGGCAAATACTCGATTTTTACTGGTTGAAACATAGATTGATCTTACTTTCTATACTATTTTATTCTTAGACAGTCATAATTATCTTATTTATTCATAAAAGAACATACCATCCATCATACCTGATTTTACTTTGATGATCAAGTTTTGACCAAAAAAAGTATCCAACTTCTTAACAGTTGGATACTTTTTACCTTATTATTTGTTAGCGCAGTGGTTGATTGCTCAAAACACTGTTTTGAGGCGGCAGATAGGGATTGCAAAGCAAGCCCCTTCCTAATCAACTGTGCGGGGGTACTAAAAAGGTCCTGCGGACCTTTTTTGCCCGAGCCTTAAAACCGAAAAGCGAGGTAGAAATCAAACTCTTCGAGTTACTGATTTCTGTCTCTCGGCGCAGTGGTTGATTGCTCAAAACACTGTTTGAGGTGGCAGATAGGGATTGCGAAGCAAGGCCCCTTCCTAATCAACTGTGCGGGGGTACTAAAAAGGTCCTGCGGACCTTTTTAGCCCGAGCATTAAAACCGAAAAGCGAGGTAGAAATCAAACTCTTCGAGTTACTGATTTCTGTTTCTCGGCACAGTGGTTGATTGACGGCACTCGAACCTTTCGGTTCTTCGTCCAGTCTAATCAACTGTGTGGGGGCAGGACTACGAAATCGAGACTGCGTCTACCGATTTCTGTCTCTCAACGCAGTGGTTGATTGGAACTACTCCTACCTGCGGTACTCGTACTTCCTAATCAACTGTGCAGGGGCAAAACTACGAAATCAAACTCTTCGAGTTACTGATTTCTGTTTTGCTCCCTATATTGCCCAATCTCCGTTGCGGAAGACTGGGACGCGGGTGCCGTCTTCTCGGATGCCGTCGATATCCATTTGACTTGAGCCGATCATGAAGTCGACGTGGACGTCTGAGCGGTTGAGGCCGGCTGCTTCGAGTTCTTCTTCTGTGAATTCTGCGCCCCCTTCTACGCTGGTGGCATAGGCTGCCCCGATGGCCAAGTGGTTAGAGGCATTTTCATCAAAGAGGGTGTTAAAGAAGGTAATGCCTGATTGGGAAATTGGGCTTGGATCTGGTACGAGGGCACATTCACCCAAGGCACGCGCTCCCTTGTTTTTGAAGACCAAATCTTTCATGACTTGATCGCCTTTTTCTGCTGTGATATCCACAATTTCTCCATTTTCAAAGGTCACTTTGATGCCTTCAATGATGTTCCCATTGTAGCTAAGCGGTTTTGTAGAAGTGACATAACCTTCTGCACGACGGAAGTCAGGAGCTGTGAAGACCTCTTCTGTCGGCATGTTTGGCAAGAAACCTTCGCCTTGGGCATTGATGGCTCCAGCAGATTCCCAAACATGATTTTTCGGCAAGCCAAGAGTCAAATCAGTCCCTGGTGCTGTGTAGTGAAGGGCTGAGAATTGTTCTTTATTAAGTGTATCTGCCTTGCTCTTCAAAATAGCAGCATGCTCTTCCCAAGCCTTGACTGGGTCTTCCTCATACACTCGGCAAGTCTTGAAGATTTGATCCCATAGGAGATCCACTGCTTCTTCATCGCTCGCCGCATTTGGGAAGACCTTTTTCGCCCATTCTAAACCTGCTGCTGCAGCAACGGTCCAGCTGACCTTATTGGATTGAGTGGCGATGCGCATTGGTTTCATGGCCATGCCCAAAGCCTTAGCAGAGGCAGAAAGTTTCTCTGCATCGACGCCGTTTAAGGCACCTGGATCAGACGAGCGCACACCCAAGCGACTAGCCTTGTGTTCCAAGAGGTAGTTCATCTCTGCAATCTTATAGTCAGGCACGTTGTCCAAGCGATCCATCGGTGCATGGAGGAATTTTTCCCGGGTAGTAAAATCATCTGCCCATTGGACAATGACTTCGTGTGCACCTAAGGCATAGGCCTCCTTCACAATCAAGTGGGCCAATTCTCTTTGTTCCACATCGATGTTCAAGACCAAGGTATGACCAGGTTGCACGTTGATACCGTTCGCCACCAACAATTTAGCGTATTTTTCGAGATTTTCTTTAAAATTTGGTAAAACCATTTTTTTCTCCTTCATAAGTGAATGATCTTCTCCTAGTATACCACAAGTCCATGTAGAATTCTTTTAAAGCGTAAACAACCTTTTTTAATATAAGATAGGTTAAATAATTCTGAAAAGAAATAAAAATGAGTTCTTTTTAGAACGAATCAAGAAATACCGAAACTCTCCGCTGTGAGAAAAGTGCCTGAAACTTAATAGTTTCAGGCACTCGGAATTATTGAGACCTTAGGCTCAATAATTAGTCATGGAACTTCGTAGAAGTTCGCTGACGTCCGTACTCACCTAAGGAAAGTTTCTAAGAAGACTTTGTCTTCAACTGAAAGGATTCCGCTCCTGCAGAATCCTGATTCTTCTTTCTCGATTAAGGAAGAACATAGCCTTGATCATCTACCGTATGGGGATGTTCAGTATTGCCATTCTCCCTCAAGGCTTCCAAATCTTGATCCAAAATCGAATTGTAATCCGTACTACCTTCACGGGTTACTCGCGTCGATACTTGGCGCAAGAGTTTTTCATTAAGATTGCGGACCCAGCGACCATTACTATGGTCATTGGCACGCATATAATTTCCTTTCACAATCTCTCCATAAAGGGCTTCATTGACTTGGTAACCTTGCTTACGCAATCCTAACAGACCGATCTCCACAATCTCATCTGGGCTGTAGTCTTCAAAATCAAATGTAGTCGGGATCCGGCTTTGCAGACCTGAATTGACCTGCAAGAAGTCGTGCATCTCTTTTGTGTAACCTGCAAAGATAATGACGATATCGCGGCGGTGATCCTCCATAAATTTGAGGACTTCGTCCAAGGCTTCTTTCCCAAAATCATCATTTAAACCGGTATAGAGCGTATAGGCCTCATCGATAAAGAGGACTCCACCCAGTGCACTTTCTAGGACTTCGCGCGTCTTCAAGGCTGTTTGACCTTGGTAGCCTCCAACCAGATTGCTCCGCGAAACTTCGATGAATTTCTTCTGCTTGATAACCCCTTTTTGGAAGAGGATATTACCCAAAATGCGGGCCACGGTGGTCTTTCCTGTACCGGGATTTCCAAGAAAGAGGGAGTGCAAGGTCGTATCTTCGACGATGCCACCTTGTTCAGCCCGTTTTTGATTGAACTCAGCCATGGCTACGAATTGTTCGACTTGCTCTTTCACCTTAGCAATTCCAACCAATCGGTTGAGGGCAACCATCCCATCTTCTTCCTTGTCGGCTCCGGCTTGATACTTGCCTTGGTTAAGAACAGCATCAATATCGCTATTGAGGATGGTCTCAATATCGTCAGAACCTTGGGCCACCACTCGATCTGCCATGGTCTTGGTCAATTGCTCATCCAGGTTACGAATCCAGCGACCATTGCTCTTATCTAGCGAGCCATCATAAGCCCGCTTAACATGCCGCGCATAGTAATCCCGGTCTTCGAGTTTGTAGTCTCCTTTGCTTAGGATCATTTCACCTAGTTGGACAATCTCATCTCCTGTGAAATCTTCAAAGATGATATTATTTGGTACCCGAGAACGAAGGCCTGGATTGGTCTTTAAGAACTCCTCCATTTCCTTGGTATAGCCGGCAAAGATAATCATGATGTCGTCACGATTGTCCTCCATAAATTTGAGGATGGTATTGATCGCCTCGATCCCAAAGTCCGCACCGCTGTCCTTTTTATCCAAGCTATAGGCTTCATCAATAAAGAGGATGCCTCCTCGTGCTTTTTCGAGCAGGGCTTGTGTCTGTTCAGCTGTTCCTCCAATATTCGAAGAGATCAAATCGGACTCCGTTGCTTCCACAAAACGGAATTCCTCCCCTGAGAGGACACCTGCATCAAAGAGCACTTGTCCCAACAGACGGGCCACAGTGGTTTTCCCTGTACCAGGATTTCCCATAAAGGCAGCGTGCAAGGTTTGCTTTTCAGGTGCCTTGCCACTGGCGATTCGTTTCTTGTTAAATTCCACCATGTTGATCATTTTCTTGATCTCATGTTTAACTTTTTCAAGACCGATCAGGCTATTGAGTTCCTGAAGAGCATCTTGTTTCTTCTCTGGTCCAGAGTCTCTTGCGGTAGTTGGAGCCACCGTTGCATCCGTCGCTTGTCCCGTAGGAACGACTTGCGCATTGCCCTTCGCCACTTCTCTACCAACAAGATAATCACAGTCATCCTCAATTTCCTTGGTCAGATCACGCGCATCCCCTTGCTTATAGGTCATGGTGCCCACCTTCGCAAAGGCTCCACCTTGAAGCCGTATATTAGGATCCGCAATCTTATGACAAATCATATGCTCAGCCATCAGCACACCATCATCAAAAACGCCAAATGAAATGGTTTCGGCATTCTCATTCAAGAAAGTCGTTTCTCCAGTCAGGGAAGCAAAGGATTCTTCATAGACGCATAAAAATTCTGAAAATGTAGCTTGATGAGCTCGGATCATACTATTGTATGAATTGATGGAGGTCATATGATCCGAATCCGAATTGAATTGAACATTATTATCAAGACAGACCCCAGTACCAGTAGGCAACTCAATTTTACAGTTTTCAGACTCCCAGATGACATTCCTCAACCAAACTGGTGGAAAGTCCTTTTCCAGATCCCCGCCTGTAATCGTTGAATTTTTTGCGATCACTTCTGAGTCCTTGGCATGGATCGTATTATTCCCAAATATTTCAATATGGACATTTTCTAAGGCCAATTTAGATCCTTCTGACAGATCAATCTTAGAAAAAATCGTTGAATTGCGAATAGACAATTCCGAAGCGGACATACCGATGGCACTTTGGTGTTTTTCCGGAACCTTCATCCCGACTCCTTCCAGTGTCAACTTCGAATGCGTATCCATATAGATAAAAAATTCATTATTTGTTGGAGTGGTTGCTTCAAAATAGACCTGTTTACAGGTGATAGCTGACTCATTCCATAAGGTCAAGGCAGTATAGTCCCCACCAACTTTAAACCACAGATCTTCAAATGTCACCTGAGCTCCCTCTACAAATCGGAAGGAAGCCTCAATCGTGTTGTTAAACATGCGCCCATTACCATTTGGATTTGGAACTACATGCCCCACAAAATGAAGGCTCTTGTTGATCACAATTACCTCATCTGTCGGCCATTGAAACACATACCCATTTTCAAACTCGATGGTATCACCATCCTGCGCTTTTTCAACCGCATCCATAAAGTTCCAACTATTGTTGTAAGGCCCTACTAAATATCTTGCCACGCGCATTTCCTCTGTTTCATCTTTTCTGTTTCCTTGTTATAAACACTTGTCACTAAAAATTGTAACACAATCTAGTGCCAAAGAAAACACTTATCAGATCTGAAAGGACTGAAAAACCTCTATTTTCAACAGGAAAATAGAGGCTATCAGTTAATCTTTCAAGGCTGAAAATAAGCCGGCTATAGCAATCGCTCCTGAGATCATGGCGGTGGAAAGGAGCAGCACATTGTCTGCCACTTCTAGCTTGTACTCAAAGACTTTTTCAGCTGGTTTGTCTTCTGCAAAAATTTCTAACTTCATGTTCTCCTCCTTTGTTTCTAGAACAAATCACTGTGACTTCCTGTCCTCAGCAAGTTTAAAATCAATTCATCCTGATCTACTTTGTAAACCAAAAGCCAATCCGGCTGGATATGACACTCCCGAACACCTTGGAAATGCTTGGAATTGGTCAATTGATGGTCACGATATCTGACAGGAAGTTCTTTTTCTTGAACCAGAAAATTCAAAACTTCTTCTAACAGTTCTGCCTTCAAACCTCGCTTCATTGCTAACTTAAAATCTTTTTTAAACTGTTTATGATAACGAATCTTAAGCACGCAAGTCCTCCATCAAGTCTGAGACCGATTCAAAGGGCTGACTCATATTCCGATTTTGCTCTACATCCGTTACTACTTGGAGCAACTTACCACGATCGTCTAATCGAACATCAAAAGGTAAGCCCTGATATTGAATAGCCTGACGAAGGAAAATGTTGATAGCCGTGGTCATATCCATCCCTAAATGATTAAATACCAGTTGGGCTTGCTCCTTAACCTCACTATCCAAACGGATACTCATGCTCGTCTTTGACATATTCTCACCTTCTTTCTATCTTTTATTGTATCAAAAAAGAAGGCTATTGTAAATCCATAGGATATACAATGGATAGCTGTAAACTAAAATATAGTAAAGAAATAAAATTAGTATCCCAAATATGGGAGATCTCAGCCTGAGTTTTAGTTTTAGAATATAATGTTGCTATCATATATTAAGAGGTGAAAAATATGAAGCAGATTACGAAACAATATAAATTACTATATTTCTTGCTTATTTTATTAAGTCTGACAAGTGCTCTTTTAATGACATTCTTCTCTCTCCAATTAGGAAGAATACTTGATAGTATATCTAATTCAAATAGTGGATTACTCTTTCATATCACTATTTGTGTAAGTTCGATTTTACTGTGGTTCTTGATTTCTTGTTCCTATTCCTATCTTAAAAACCAATATGTAAAAAAAGTTATTTTAGATCTAAAAAGGCGTCTCTTATTACATTATTTATCGCGTGAATTTAACCAAATTGACAACCGTAACCATTCAGATTTCTTAAATAATATCACCAAAAACAGTGACCTTATTCAAGAAAATTTATTAATCCCTAAAATCTCTCTAATTGCAAATTTAGGGAGCCTTATCATGAGTGTGGTTGCTATTATTTATATAGAATGGCGATTAGCATTAGTCTTTCTTTTATTGTCGAGTATAACGATTTTTCTATCACAAATTCCTGGAAAGTTAATGACTAAATCAACAAATAATTATTCTCTACAAAATAATCACTATTTGTCAAAAATGACAAACTTTATTAATGGTTTTGAACAAATTAAGTTATTAAATATTCAAAGCTGGACCCAAGAAAAAATTCAGGAAATCAGTTTAGAATTTGAAGAGTCCAGAAAAACATATCAATTCTTAAAAGACTTAGCTTCAACTACTGGAATTTTACTAAGTTTTGGCTCTCAACTATCCTGTATGGTTGCTGGTATCTTTTTTGTAAGAAATAACTTACTGACTATTGGATTACTAGTAGCAAGTATTCAATTATTAAACGGTGTTTTTGCTCCATTACAATCTATTCTTTACAATAAAAATTTAATCAGCAGTAGCAAGTCCATTATTGATAATATCCAAGAAAATTTATATGAGACAAATCATGAAATTTTCCATAAAACAAGGACAATTGATTGTGATAACATTTCGACCATTTCTATTAGCCAATTACATTATGAAATTGAAAATAAAATATTATTTGATCATTTTTCCTATGAATTTAAAAAAGGCAAACGCTATGCGATTATAGGTGCTTCAGGAGCTGGGAAAACAACTTTAGTAAAATTAATACTAAACTATTATTCCAAAAATCTTTATGATGGGGAAATAAAAATCAACGGAAAACAGAATATTGATATTCCCTCAGAGGAGTTATATAAAGATATTGCATTTGTGCAAAAAAATGATTTTCTGATTGAAGGAAATATCCTAGAGAATATCAAACTGTCCAGAAACCTTTATTTAACTGAAAAATTAAGAAAAGCCTTAGGATTTAGTGAAGACTTCCTTAATAAGAGTCTATCTCAATCAAATCAAACCATTTCAGAAGGAGAAAAGCAACGAATTGATTTAGCTAGGTTTTTAGCCAAACCATATTCTGTATATATTTTTGACGAACCTACAAGCAACCTTGATCCAATAAAAGCCAAAGCAATGATGGACTACATTCTATCCATTAAAGATGCAATTGTTATTGTCATTACTCATGATCAAAATCCAGAAATATTGGAAGAGTTTGATCACGTTATTACCCTATAGATAAATGGCCTAGTCTACTAAATGAATGATGTGTTTCTCAAAGTATTCTTTGTAATTTTTGTAGATTGTTTTATTGAAGAGTTCGAAAATTTTTAAAGCTTCTTCGATTTTTAAAAGTGATTTTTGATTATGATAGAATTTCAGTTCCAAATATCCATCTAAATACAGCAAAATAGTTTGTTCAAAAAAATCTGTGGAATCCGCTAATATATTCTTCGTAGCCTGTTTTAAAAATAAAGATTCCTCATATAAGTCGTTCTCAATCATTATAATCAAAGAATTGAGAAGTAGTTGAATGAGAGATTGTCTATTTTTAGGTATAGAGCTATACAACTTCCCTTTTTTGAGCGCCTCTTTGGCATATCTAAATAATAAATCTGGAGATAGAACACGACAGCAATTTCCAAGGATGAGCGTTTCGTAATAACCCCAGTTTTCAACAGAAAATAAATAGTTTGTAAGATAAGAGGCGTCTTGACGACTCAATTGATGATTCTTATCCATTCCCGAAACAATACTTTCAATGAAAATAGCATTTAATTTATGGTAATGAGAATTTGTCCTATGAAAAAGTTCTATTTCTTTCTCTACCATATCTAGTAATGCTTGAGAATCTTCATTATATGCGGCCTGTTTAACAGAAGCTATTAAGGTATTAAAATCCGAAGGTTGATAATGATTACAGATAAGCAGAAATTCCTCTAGTGTTACTCCTATTCTTTCAAGAAGATACAATAACTTAAAGACAGAAATCTCTGTTTCTCCTAATTCAAATCTAGATATTTGAGATTTTGAAATTTCAGCACCTGCTAATGAAGAAATAGAAATTCCCTTTTCTTCTCTTATTTTCCTATAAGTTTCACCTAAAATCATACTTATCTCCATTCCATATCGAAAAGTTATTAAGGTATAGCAAACACTACTTCCGTTAAGCCTACTCTTGTTTGAGAGTATCATTATTAATAATTTATAGCGATCATTTTTGATAATTTCAATATATAACTTCCTAAAGTTTTAGTCTCTGGATAAAAACTTATTTATATTCTATCATATCTAAAAACCAGCAGAAATGAAAATCATAAAAATCATCTCTACTGGTTTTACTGTTAAGTCTTAATTAGATGAAACTGGATCAACTTTTGTAAATGGATTTCCTCCATCAAAACAAATCATCAAAGAGGCTCAACTGGTTATCCTCTGGCATATTGCCAAGAATGCCCATCTCATCCATCTTTTCAACCAGGGTAGACGAAACACCGCCGCGCTTCCGGAGCTCGGTCTTAGAGAGGAATTCTCCTTTTTCACGCGCTCGCACGATTTGCTTGGCAACGTTCTCTCCTAGACCATCCATAGCAACAAATGGTGGAATCAGGGTGTCCCCATCGATCAAGAATTCTGTCGCCTGACTACGATAGAGGTCTAGCTTGCCAAACTTGAAGCCCCGCTCCCACATCTCATTGACAATCTCAAGGGTGGTGTAGAGATCGATCTCTACGTTAGAAGCTTCGTTGTTCTTGCGTTTTTCAGCGATTTCCTTCATCCGCGCTTTCACGGCCTCAAGGCCTGCCCCCATAGTCTTGATGTCAAAGGCCTTGGCCCGAATCGAGAAGTAAGCACAGTAATAATAAAGTGGATGATGCACCTTAAAGTAGGCCACACGAAGGGCCATCATAACATAGGCCGCCGCATGGGCTTTAGGGAACATGTACTTGATCTTCCCACAGGACTCGATGTACCATTCAGGAACATTGTTTTCCTTCATGGCTTGGATGTAGCCATTGCGCTCTTCTTCTGAGATTTTGAGCCACATCCCTTTCCGCACGCGCTCCATGATGGTAAAGGCCATCTTAGGCTTGAGCCCCGCGTGCATGAGGTAAACCATGATGTCGTCCCGACACCCGATAACGGTCGATAGATCGGCAATGCCCGCCTTGATCAAGTCTTGGGCATTCCCCAACCACACGTCGGTACCGTGAGACAGACCAGAGAGCTGAAGTAACTCCGCGAAGGTCGTCGGATGGGTCTCTTCGACCATACCCCGGACAAAGTTGGTCCCAAACTCTGGAATCCCCAACATCCCTGTCGGCGTTCCGATCTGCTCGGCTGTCACCCCTAGCACTTCTGTCCCAGAAAAGAGGGCCATGACCCCTGGATCATCCATAGGGATATCGTTTGGATCAATGCCTGACAAGTCTTGGAGCTTCCGAATCATGGTCGGATCATCATGTCCCAGGACATCGAGCTTGAGGACGTTCTCATCGATATCGTGGAAGTTAAAGTGAGTGGTCTGCCATTCAGCTGTCACATCATCTGCCGGATACTGGACCGGAGTAAAGTCATAGACATCCATATAGTTTGGAATAACAACGATTCCCCCTGGGTGCTGACCGGTCGTCCGTTTGACCCCAGCTGCACCAAGAGCCAAGCGCTCGACCTCGGCATCTCGGTAGTACTTGCCAAAATCACGCTCATAGCCCTTGACAAAGCCGTAGGCAGTCTTAGCTGCGACCGTACCTACCGTTCCTGCCCGAAAGGCATATTCTTCCCCAAAGATATCGCGGACATCCAAGTGGGCACTCGGCTGGTCTTCCCCAGAGAAGTTCAAATCGATATCGGGTACCTTGTCCCCATCGAAACCAAGGAAGGTTTCAAAGGGAATATCCTGGCCATTTTTGCTGAGCTTGTGGCCACAGTTTGGACAATCCTTGTCCGGCATATCAAAACCAGATCCATAAGAACCGTCTGTGATGAATTCACTATACTGGCACTGGCTGCAGACATAGTGAGGCGAAAGCGGATTGACCTCGGTGATCCCAATCATGGTCGCGACAAAACTGGATCCAACGGATCCACGCGATCCAACCAGGTAGCCCCGCTCATTGGAACGGTGCACCAGCATCTGTGAAGCCAGATAAATCACGGCAAAGCCATTCCCCAAGATAGAGGTTAATTCCTTTTCAATCCGCAGATCGACAATATCAGGAAGTGGATTACCATAGATTTCAAAGGCTCGCTTATAGGTCAATTCCGCAACTGTTTCTTCGGCCTTGTCGATAAATGGCGTATAGAGGTCACCCTTGACCACTTCGACCGGCTCAAAGGTCTCTGCGAGTGCATTGGTGTTTTCAATAACAATCTTGCGCGCCAGGTCTTCTCCCAAAAAGGCAAATTCATCCAACATTTCATTGGTAGTTCTGAAATGCGCTTTAGGAAGTGGCGCTGGCTGGGCATCTTCTCCGTGGCCAATGGTCCGGTTGATCATAGCCCCTTGACCGAGACTACGGACAATGATTTCCCGATAGATCTCATCTTCTGGCTCCAGATAGTGGACATTTCCTGTCGCAAGAACAGGCTTGCCGAGGCGATCTCCCACTTCAATCAAGCTCTTGATAATGGTCTGGAGCTCGTTCATGTCCTTGACCTGCTCCTTGGCAATGAGAGGCGCATAGATAGCCGGTGGCATCACCTCGATAAAGTCGTAGTACTTAGCCACTTCGACCGCCGCATCCACACCTTGCGACATGACCGCATCAAAAACTTCTCCTTCTGAGCAGGCCGATCCGAGGATCAAACCCTCGCGGTGGGCGTCCAGCACGGTTTTGGGAATCCGTGGGACTCCTTCGAAATACTTGGTCCCAGAAAGAGAGACCAGTTTAAACATGTTCTTAAGGCCAGTCTGATTCTTGACATAGAGTGTCGCATGCTTGACCCGCGCCTTCTTATAAGAATTCTCATCGATCAAATCGATATTCAAATCCTTGAGATTAGTCACCCCATGCTTTTCAGCGACATCTTTGATGAAGATAAAGAGCAGGCGCCCCGTCGCTTCCGCATCGTAGTTGGCCATGTGGTGGTGCTCCAAGCCTACCCCAAAGCGCTTGGTCAATGGCCCCAAGCCATGCCGTTTAAAATCTGGATAGAGGTTGCGGGCAAATTCCAGGGTATCGATGACCGGTTGAGTGATCTTGGGAAGACCATGACGCTCATAGTTGGCATTCATGAAGCCCACGTCAAAGGTGGCATTGTGGGCGACAAGAACCGTTCCCTCACAGAAGGCCTGAAACTCCTTCAAAACCTGCACCAAGGGCTTAGCCCCCCGGACATGCTCATTGGTGATCCCTGTCAATTGGGTCGTAAAGGCAGACAGAGGATGGCCCGGGTCGATAAACTCGTCAAACTCCTCAATGACATTGCCCTTGTACATCTTAGAAGCAGCGACCTGGATCAAGTCATTGTAGATGGCTGAAAGTCCCGTCGTTTCCACGTCAAAGACCACATAAGTCGCTTCATTGAGATCCAGATCCACCTCGTTATAGGTGATCGGCACCTTGTCCTCTACGATATTGGCTTCCATCCCATAAATCAGCTGGATCCCAGCTTTCTTGGCTGCTTTAAAGCCATGTGGGAAGCTCTGCACATTGCCATGGTCGGTGATCGCCACCGCCTTGTGGCCCCACTCAGCTGCCTTGGCAACCAGCTCTTCGACTTCCGGCAGGGCATCCATGGTCGACATATTGGTATGCGCGTGGAATTCCACCCGGCGCTCACCCTCTGGCATCAGGTCCTTACGGGTATAATGGACGACTTCCTGGATGTCTTGGACATTCATAGTCAAGTCACGCGTGAAATTGTTCATTTCGATATTTCCCCGCACCCGGAGCCAGCTGTTCTTCTTGATCATGTCAAACTTCTGGGCTTCTTCCTCATTTTTGACCCATTTCTGAAGGGAAAAACTAGAAGTATAGTCGGTCATCTTAAAGCTGATCAAGACCCGACCGGTCCGCGTCACCTTGTGCTCCACATCAAAGATCACTCCCTCAAAGACAATCCGGTTCTCTTCTGTTGTGATCTCGATCATCGGAGTGATCTCAGCCTTGTCTAGCTTAGGTTTAGCCGCCGCTTTCTTAGCCTTGAAGTCAAAAACTGGCTTTTCTTCAACCGCTGGTGGCGGAGCCATTTGAGCCAAGGATTCCATAGCCCGCAAAGTCTCTTCATTGGCTGCTTGGAAGATCTTTTCATTTTCCTGCTCAAAGCGCGCCACTTCTTGCTCTGTCAACTCCTCATCAGACTCCACCCGACAGGTGAAATGCGGAAAACCAAAGGATTCCAACTGCTTGGCAAGGTTGGGCAAATGGTTCTTACGAAAATGCTCCGTATCGACCGAAGAAGGCCCTGAGATGATCAATTCTTGCCCTTCCGCACGCACCTGCAAGTCTTGGTAGAGCCCCTTAAAACCTTGACTAGCGCAAGGCCCATCCTCAAAGACCTCCCGGTAGTAGGCCTGCAATAAATCCGCAGAAAAATCCGGATTGGCCACTTGGATGGTAAAGGTGGCCTGGTTTCCTGTCTTTGAAAATTCATCCTTCAAGCGCTGGCGCAATTCCTTAAACAAAGCAATCGGCAAGACTTCCGCAAAGGCAAAGCGGAACTCCCAAACCCGACTGACCTTGTGCACCACGACTTCTTGAATCTCCGCATGCAAAAAGGCACTGGAAGATCGCATCTCCAGCGGCATATCCAGCTGATCCATTAAAATTTCAAAGGTGTTGGACATTGTTTCTCCCTTGATCTTGATTCTTTTGCTCGCTTTTGAGTAGCCTACTTTCTATGTAAAAACAGACCATTCAAAAACATTCGTAACCCTTATTTTATCACAATTTAAGGATTAATTCGAGGGAGAAGTGAAGACAAAAAAATCACCGCGAGATCGGTGATTTCTCGATAATTGGCTAACAGCAGGCAATCCTGATCACTCCCCACTTGTTGCTTCTGTCTCTGAGCTGGAACTTGGTGTCCGCAGTAGGTCCTTCATCTGAGACTGGACCGCTTCTCGTGAGCTTTGTTCTTGCTTTTGGTCTCCATAGCAGGCTACAACTTCTGCCGGATCTCCACTTTCTCCTCTTGCTCTTTTTGCGCTTGGAGGGTCGGACGATACATAGCAAAGAAAGCCCCGATGACCACGATCAAAGCGATCAGGCTCACCCCATAGCGTTTTGACTGCTCCTGAGAATCAACCTTAACACCTTTGACCGACAAGTCCTTCCACTCCGGATGCTCTTTCTCACAGAAATCTTTCTTGGTCTTGATTGGCATGACCAAGACTTGATTCATTAAGGAAATCATCCCCATCACCACAAGCAAGTAGGGAATATAGCGCGATTGATTGAAGATCATAACGATCAATAACACAAGACCGATCCCTCCAATCCCCACATTAAAAGCAAAACGCATCAAAAATTCTTTTTTCAGCTGTAAATAAGCTTCTTTAGACATCGGTCACTCCTTCTTTTGATTTTCTTTCCAAACAATATAATCCTGATAACTTTTAATTGGGTATTCTGTTAAAGGTTGTGCATTGTCAGCATAGGGTTTATCTACGGGATAAACAGTCAAGCTCTTTTCTCCCACAGGAGCTAACCAATGCAACATCTGGTTAAACCATTCCTCCGATGAAACCATACTTTGACGAGGATAGACCGTTCCACCTTTACTGATAATTTCTTTTATCTGTGGATGATCTTTTATTAAATTAATATCATATCCTTGTTTCGATGTTTCCTTATCTGATCCATCTTTTTTTAAGTGATTTAATAAGAGATACCCATTATTTTTAGCTGTATCAGCCAAGGTGGTCGCATTAACATCACTGGATAAAGAAAGAGTCGAAGTGTCCCCTAGATTATCCATTGAGTTTATTTTTTTATATTCTTCAGGAATATCACTTATTTTATGTGTTTCTAAATTTAGAAATACTTTCTTATCTTTATCTGACCCAGTTTCTCCTTTAGACCGAATAATTAATAGTAAATAATCTGTTCCTTGATAATGTGAAATATAATCTGAACTGATCGGAAAATAAGAAGAATCATAAGATGAGACAGCTTTATAAAGATCTAATTTTTCGGAAGGATACCCCTCTTTTTCTAAATCAAAAATGACTAGATTAAAATACTCTCCTTTTTGTTGTGCATGCTCTGGAATACGTTCCTCACCTACTTTATAAAGGATATGCCCTTCTTGACTAATCGTATAGCGTTTCCCAGGAGCCCATCCGCCTGCCATTGCTACAAACTGTTTGTTTTCACCAAATACACTAATATCATTGGATGTTATTGATTGAAAAGTATTGTAAGTTTTAGTTTTCGAACTCCCACGGAAATACAAAAATCCAATTGCCACTATAACAATAAGAAGAAGTAAATCGATCCCCATTACTAAAACTTTCTTCTTTCTCATACCAACCTCTTTCTTTACCAGCATTTAACTTCATGACCTCTTGAATACTTAATAAAACTAATAATGCTTAGTCCATCCAAAATACAAGAATCACTCAAAAACATTCTCTACTATCATAGCGGAAATCCATCATTTATACTTCATCCCCATGATGATGGCCACAACTGTTAAAATAGGCAATAAAATTAACATCCAGATTCCAATCCACATTTCCCGCTTATAAGATTTGTCTAGTCCACTATAGCGTTCAACGTATGATTCTTTTGGACAGCCTGGATTATACCAGACCGTCATGGTCGATCCCAGTGGAAAAGCATCTTGAAAAAGATTGCCCTTTGAGACTGTAGAATTGGTGTAAATGGTTATCCTTTGCGCCATCAAATCGATGTCACTAGCCGCTTGATTCGTTTTCCAAGGAAGTGTTGCCCGCACCACCCAATAATATTTTAGACTATTACGATAGGTCTGACCATCCACTCTATATTCTACAATTGGAGCCGCTACAATTTGTGCCCTCTTATAGCCAACTACCACTCCCTCAATGCTCTTTGAAGAGAGGGTCTTAATCCTAACTTCTCTTCTATAAAAATGTCCAAAAAAGAGTACAGCAAACAAGGGAAATCCAATAACAGCCACAGCAATGACTAGAAGTATTCTGATATCAGGCATCCCCATCACCTACTTCATTACAATGTCTGTGATACTCAGACTCATCTTCGTTTCATCCGATATCTTCTCTACGATCGAGCTTTGTTCACTCGTCAAAGGAAGCAACAAGAGAGTCGCTGATTGGGTCGGTAACTTAGGGTTGTTCGATAGACTATACTGGACCACTTGATCTTGATAAATCGAGTGGCCATCATAACTCCAGCTAATTTTAAAGGTCGCATCACGATCAATATTCGTTGTCGTTTTGTTGACCAACATAAATACTGCATACTCCTGTTGCTCTACAGTATAGGTGTTCCCTGTATAATATACAGTGACATCTCCTTGATCGCCAACTTCCGGATGCTCTTTAACTAACTTCTTACCCAGTTCCATCAAATCTGATTTCTTTCCTTCGAATTGAGGTGCGACTACAAATTTCAAGCCCTTTTCCTCTTTAAAAGACGAGGAAGCCTTTGTAGTTTGCTCCGTTTTGTTTGCGGTTGACTCCTTAGCCTCTTTTTTCGGCTGAGCACAGGCTGTTAACACAAGCACACTCGCCAGCAATACCATCATTTTTTTCATGGATCATTTCCCTTCTTATGTGATTGAGTTAGATTTAAAAACATTTTCTACTATCATACCGGAAATTAGTTTGAAGATCAAATTCGTCACTAGATGGAGAGAGTTGAAAAAAGATATAGGAATGAATCACAGGCCACCTCTTCTTATTTATAACATTTTCCCTTTAAAACTTACTTATTTTAAAGCAAAATGTAATATCTATAGATAAAAAAACCACCCGAAGGTGGTTAAGATCAAATTCATCAAAACATATTTCTTTAAGACTAAGCAAAATGTTTAGCCTCTTAAAATAATATTCGAAAAACTAGATTGACACAGTGAATAATAGATTAAAGTAAAGCTTTGACGCGAGGAAAAAACTTGTGAAACAAGCTTCCTATATGATCTTTGGTCACTTTTAAAGTTCCTAAAATGACCTCATAATAAGAACAAAGTTTCCTTTACCTGTCACCCCAAACAATCCACTTGAACTGTTTGAATCATGCAGACTTAGAGCCTTTCCCTCTCCACTCTCATTACTTGATCACTTTCCTAGGAACTGTGAGTGTTTTGGTCCAACTCTCATAAATTTCTAAAAATCGATCTTCTTCCTCATCTGAATAGCCTTCAAATACCACTTTGTCAATATTTTCATGTTGAAAGAAAATTGTCGATTCTGTTTGAAGACCTAATGGGTATAAGACACCCATGTAGTCAGCAAACATTTGTTCTCCTGTTTCCTCGTCGTCAAAAATGACTCCACGACCAACAATCATTAATTTCTGTGTTCCTTCTTGAAGATATATAATGCTACCTAACGGTAATAATTCTTTTTTATTATTCATTTTTTAATAACTCCTTGTGTTTTTTTAAATATTTTTTTCCATACCACTCTTCGACAGACTTCCCTTCCCACTCGCGGTATTCTTCGGGATATTTCCATTTGTAATAGCCTTCTAAAAAGAAAGGAAACTCCATAAATACAATTATGGCTATTAAACCAATATTGCCCACGATCCAACATATAAAGAGGCCAAAAACAGTTATAGAAGATGAAAAATTAATAGAAAAAGCTTTGAAAATATAATTAACAATCACAGCCAATCCCAATATACCGGCTCCATAAATAGCAATACCTTTAGCAATTTTATCTTGTAAGGTAGGTGACTTAACTTCTCCATACATTCGTTTTTTCAAACTTCTAAGCTCCGTTCTTAACATTACATAAGCCAAGAATACTAGAAGTCCAAAAAATACCAAGATCCCCCATATTGTTAATATAGGTAAACTCATTGTTATGGCCATCAAATTAAATTCAAACATAAACCATATCATAAAAGTTATAAAATGAAAGCGATAACGATAAGGGAGGATAAACGTCCGTTTAAAAAATTTACCCATTAATACCAATAACAACCAAATTAACAAGCAAATTAAATAAAGCTCGACTGTTAGCAAAGGATACTGAGAAACCGGTAAACTTAAATCTTTAGGATCAGAATTTTGGAGTGATAGGGTAAAAGCAAGGATCATGAAATTTAGACCTATCGGAAACAACAGACTAAGAATAAAAGTTTTAATGCCAAACCAAAAGGAAGGTCTCCCTTTCTTAAAGGCTTTCCCAAGTTTATTATAATAATCCTGTTTCAGATACTGTAAAAACCCATCATCTTCCAAATTTAAACTCTCTTCAAAACTAGCTTTAAAAATTGATTTCTTCATACTTTTCACCCAAATCCTAATGCCTTTCCAAATCCACCTATAACGTTAGATATATTTTTAACAGTGCCTTTTATACCTTTACCAACATCATCTATCATCTCTTTCGTTCCTTTAACAGGATCATCGAAAAATTTTGGCTTCCAAGCTTTTATACCTTGAATAGCTGCTCCAACAAAGAATCCGACCCCTGCTCCAGCAGGACCAAATATCGCACCTCCAATAGTTGCGCCTTCAAGAGGACCTACACTTGAAACTGCTGAGAGTGCACCTTTCCCAGCAGCTTTTCCTAAATCTTTAGATTTGCTAAATTCGTCCACTCCACTAGAAATAGCTGTAATCCCAAGATCAGCAAATGTCAATACTGTTCCTGTTTTTCCCAAAAACTTTGCTGCTTTTGGAAAATATTTGAGACCTTTTCCTATTAATCCAGAGTCTCTCACACCTTCTAATCCTTTTTTTACAATGGCTTCAACAGGATTTGCTATATCAGAAATTGTGTCAAAAATCGTTTTTACAATCTTTCCTCTTTTTCCTAATGATTCATACCAGGCCATCGCGTTCATTACACCACTTACAAATTTCCTACCTTTTGTTCCTTTATCAACTGAATCTAATAATCCAATTATACCATCTGATTGTAGGAAAGCTTCTGTCAAACTTTTAGGTGTCAAACCAAGTATTTGCGCACTTCTCTTAAACCAGTCATTATCATCAATATCTTGTATATTCTTGTATAATTTTTCTAAATCATTCTCAGATTTACCACGGGCAACAACTTTAGTTTTTTTAATTACAAACTGTGCAACTGCCTTAGTTACCGAATCTGGAAGCTCTCTTCCATATCTATTTTTATAAGCCTCGATTTTCTTCACATCATCATCAGATAATTCCTTACCTTGATTTGCTTTCTCAAGAACCTTTTGATAATCTTCATCAATCTTGGCTTTCTTATCCCACTCGCCTTCGATACTCTTAGCCCAGTTTAACGTTTTCCCAGAATGTTTGGGGAATGTCCCACCGAAGCTCGCAAAATCTCCCTGTATCATATTCAATCCGGAAGCCAAGTTTTTCACCACAGTGCCCATGCTCTTAGCACCTTCTCCTGAGAAAACTTCATTGGAACTTCCCGCAAATAGATTCAGCTTGCGAAGTTTATCCATCTTCTCATTTTTTTGAGACGTTAAACTATCCATACGAGAAGATATATTTTGCAAAAGACTCTTATCCGCATGATCACTTCCTTCCATAGCACGAAAAGTACCTCTGAGACTACTAATACTACTTTCAAGGCTTTGGATTTCACTTTCAAGTACGGCTGAATCCAGATCTTCTCCCCCAACTTCTGACCGATATTTTGCAGGGAGTTTGGGTACTGCTTCACTGAGGTACTCAGAATACATGATTGCCCCTTTAATTAATGGAGTAATCACACTCACTCCATATTGTTTCCCGGAGTCATAAGCACTCCCTTGCAAGTCACCTGCTCCATTAAAGTTAGAGAGAGCTGTAACTGCTGAGTTATAGGCGGTTACCCTAGCCTTTCCAACGGAAGACATAGTCTGTCCTTGTGCATCCGATGATCCTAATACCATTTTGACCATATTACTTTTTCGACTCCTGTTCTATTAATAGTTTCTTTCTAGCGTGGTAGAGTTCATTTAATTGCTCATCCAGCTGATTTTCTCGCTTCTTAATATCCGCTCTTCGTCCTTCAGACCATTCTTCAACCATAGCTCCGATGCCTTCTACACTCACGATTAGTTTTTCATAGACTTGGTAATCTTTGGAAGATATGGGAAGCGTTAAGATCTGACGAAGAGGTTTTAAGCTTTGTCGATGTAGTTCAAACATTTCCTTTTCTGCTCGCTCCACTTTTCTTTTTTCTAAGTTCAGCTGATCGAGCGATTGGGAAATGTTTTTCTTCTTTTTATCGATCTCTTCTAAGGTGATTGGTTTCATTATTCTGCAAAGTATCCTGAATTTGGTACAAACTCTCCACTCTCACCAGGAGCTGCACTGGTTTCTGGTAAATTAGATGTATTGGCATCGATGTTAGACGCGATATTACTATCCATAGCTACAAATTCTGCCGCAACCCCATGAATCAATTCTACAAAATCATTTAGCACACCACTAATTGAGGCTGCATAGTTGGCTTCCTCTGGAATTTTTTCTGCAGCTGTACTGTTTCCTGGATACTCACTTGATCCATCTAATGTGACAGTACCAGCTGATGTTATACTTCCTGCCGCACTCGCTATTCCTGAAGCGATAGAACTTGCGACTTCTTCTCTACTCTGTATTGGTGTCATATAGTTACCTCCCTATCCATTCTTGGTGATTTTAAGTTTAATAGCTTGCTTACGATCATGCAAGTAGATTTCATCTGAAGCAAGACGCGCTTCTCGATTATTATAAGGCTTATCAAGGAACATTTGATCCATCAATCTCATACCGATCATAAACCATTGAGCATTTCCTTTGAGATATTTCGGTACTTCATTGATGTTATTTCCAAGATAGGAGTACTCACTTCCTATTACAAAGTGCATACCAACTCGTGGTCCATTATCAAATAGATAGCGTAGATCTTTTTCTGTGAGTCCTTGATCAACAATAGCCTTAATAGTTGGCATCATGATCAACCAATCTGAATATAGATCTTTTTCAAGACGACGATCAACCTCATATATTAATTGTTTAGCAATTTCAGAAATTTCTTGGCTGCTACTTATATAAGTAGAAACTTTATCCTTATAAGCAACACATTCTTCTAATGGATCCACCAGCATAATATGTAATTTTGATCCAAATTGAAGTGCTGTATTTAACAAATGTTTTTGCTGATTTTCCAGTGATTCTGGAGAGTCCGCCATAAATACCAGATTTTTCAAGCGATCAAATGGAATCTTGACCGTTTTAACCATTTCAAAGTCAAGTCCAATTGGAAATTCTAGATTTTCCATGGACTCTTTCACATCCTCACGTCCATAGAAGGCTGCTTCTGTCAACTCATCTGGCACCATTGGGATGCCTGCTGGGGTGCGACCAGTCCACATCTCTTTGAGGTTTTGGACTTGATCGCGAAGGTTGTTGATGATTTGGATATCATTGTCCCCTGCGACTGGTAAGGCGAACTGGACGACATCGACTTCGTCACGCTTCATGAGCGCGCGTCCCTTGATGTCTTCCATCGTAGCTGCTAGTGGGGTTGCTCCCACGATACCGCGGACTTCAGAGATATCATTTTGTGGCAAGGTCAGCTGGTGCTTGAAGTTGGAATAGAGCTGAGCCCGTAGGTTGTTCTGACGGCTAGCTGTGATGATCAAGTGCACACCGATGCTGAGACCTTCACGAGAGATCCGCATGAAGAGCTTGAAGAGGTCTGTCTCATAAGGCTCGTCCTTCATAGACTCATAGCTATCCATGAGGATGACCATGGTTGGCTCTTGATTGCCAGTCACTTCACGGTAGAGGGCGATGGTGCCGACTCCATGCTCAGAGAGGAGCTTCTTGCGGCGATCCAACTCGCGGTTGATGATTCGGATGAATTTCTGGATTTTCTCTGTCTGATCAAGTAAAAGGCTATCAGCCACATGTGGCAATTGAGTCAAGGGCGCTAAACCATTGGTTCCGAAATCCAGCAGGTACATAGTCAGATTTTCTGGACTCTGCTTGCGAGCTAGATCCATGGCAGCTGTCTGTAGGAAAGTGGTCTTTCCTGTACCTGGACTTCCGTAAAGGAGGATATTCCCATCTTTTGACAGATCGATAGCAACAGCTTCTTGCTTTTGCGCTTGCGGGATATCGGCGACCCCGATTAGGACGCTTGGAGCTGTCCGTTTTTGCCAAGCCTCGATCGGCACGATCTTTTCCAACTCATCCAGCGTGATCCGCTCTTTGAGCGGTGGCAACCATGGTTGGGCCACAGCTGCGATGCCTTCTTGTTGGTGCAAGTGATTGATTTCTTGCACGATGACATCCAGCTCTGTCGGCACTTCCTTGATTTCTTCTGCCATATCAAGACCGGAGAGGTCTTGGTTAAGGACTTCGTATTGGCCCAGTTCATTGATTAAGTAAATGGTATGGTCTTCGATTCCTAGCTGGTCCTTCTCAGGCTGGTAATCTGCTCCAGACCAAGCGGTTTGGAAGAGTTCATAGACTTCGTTATTTCCGACTTGGAGGTAGGCACGACCGGTCTGAGTGATTTCAGCCGCATCTGCTGTCCGCAGCATCTCCATAGAGTCGCCACGATCTGCCACCTTGAGGGCTAGCTTGAAGCGGGAGTTGGACCAGATCTGGTCATCCACGACCCCAGAAGGTTTTTGCGTCGCAAGGATCAAGTGCACCCCGAGGGAACGCCCGACACGTGCGATAGAGACCAATTCCTTAATGAAGTCTGGTTGGTTGACCTTGAGTTCGGCGAACTCATCACTGATCAAGAAGAGGTGAGGAAGCGGTTCGGTCGCTTCACCGAGTTTAAATTTCTTTTGGTATTGGTTGATATGGTTGACCCCATATTGACCAAAGAGCCGTTCCCGACGATGGATCTCCGCATTGATAGAGGCTAGGGCCCGCATGGACTGGGCGCCATCCAAGTTGGTGATGGTCCCAAGCAAGTGGGGCAGATCCTTGAAGAGGTTGGCCATTCCCCCACCCTTGTAGTCGATGAGGAGGAAAGCCACATCGTGTGGGTGGAAGTTGACGGCAAGGCTCAGGATATAAGACTGAATGGTTTCAGACTTACCAGAACCGGTTGTCCCTGCAATCAAACCGTGTGGTCCATGGGCTTTTTCATGGAGATTGAGGTAGACCAAATCGTCCTTCCCGCGCAGACCAATCGGCACTGCCAAACTTTGGTAAGGGGCATGGCTCTCCCAACGACTCAAGACCTTGAGGTCATTAAAAGTTTCCGCCTGGTACATTTCAAGGAAGGTCACCGAGTCTGGAATTGAACTCTTAAGCTGTTGGATATGCTTGAGAGGGGCAAGGCCACGCGAGATGGCTTCCTTGTCATAACCTTCAGGGAAGTGATCCAATTGGAAGTCAAGCTCACGAAGAACCCCTTCTTGCAAGAGCAATTGCCCTTGGTTGCGGTCCTTGATGGAGATAACGGTTTGGATATTTTCAGAAAGAGATGAGAGCACATCTGCCACATAGATGATAGAGCATCCTAGCTCTGTCGGATCCTCACGGAAGAACTCCATGATGACATGGTCCAAAATCAAGGTTTCATCGGTGATGAGGACCACATAGTGCGGGTGGAAGATCTTGGTATCATTGGCTTTTTCTTCCTCTTTTTGCGCCTTGCGGAGCTTGAGGATTTGGTTAAGACTGTTCAAGACCTGATCGCGTGTCCGCTGATTGTAGACAAAGCTACGGACATTCATATCTTGCAGAGTTGCATGAGGTAACCAGCGCATCCAATCCCAGCTTTCTTTTTCCTCTTCTGGAATGATCGGAATAATGGTCAGATCATGGTAAGAGTGAAAGACAGCTAATTGGGCAACGAGGAGTTGCAACTGCTCTAACACGATAGGACGAGGACCGACATACCCTACAGGTCCCCGATTAAGGCTGGCTACAATCGGAAGATTGTCGATCTTTTGGTGAGCTTGGAAAAGGGCATAGCCTTCTTCTTCCAAGGCATCTTTCTTCCCACTGCGCTCTTCCTGACCATATTTGAGCTCATAGCTGGTTGGAACCTTGCCCAAGCCCAAACGATAGGCCAAAAAATCAAAATGAAGCGGTGTTTTTTCGTAGATCCGCGAGTCATAGCGTTTGACCATCTTAGTCAAGTCTTCAATCGCTGGGAAATGGTAAAACATGCCTTCTCGCTGCTTCCGAGATAGCTGTTCCAAGTCCTTAGCCTTGTCCTTGAGATAGAGATGGTAGAGCTCCACGCGCTCTTTCTTGTCTTCTTTGTATTTCTTACGATTCTTGAAGAATCCTTGGACCGAAAAGATCACACTGACCACAGACATGGATACCGTCGCGATGATATAGAGCCCCCGCGGTTGGAAAATGGTGATCAAGAGGGTTACCCCAACCATGATGAGGGGTGGCATGATCAACTTCAAGAGTTCATCTGATGGCTTTTGAGGCTCCGCTCCCGGAGGATTGATCAAGATCTTGTCTTCCGAACTCCGGTAGATAATCCGCGGAGACCGGTGGTACTCTGGATAGTCCTTGTAGAAGTCATAGCGTGAATGCAAACGCGGCACTAGATAAGGACTTACTTCGACAGCCCCTTTCACGCCAAATTCTTCTGGATAGAGCTTAAAGGTCACATCCCCAATCGCCAGCTCATCCCCAAAGGCCAGTGGAAAAGTCGCTTCACTAACGAGTTTGTGGTTATGATAGAGTTTTCCAGATAAGAGCTGGCAAGTCCAAGTCTGCTCTTTTTTCACAAGGAGAAAGCGTACTGGATAGTGCAAGCGCACATCTGCACCCTTTTCATCTGCTACGAGGATTTCTTCCTTATCTAGCAGTTCATAGGTATGGACTTCTCCTGCCGCCAAGTAGCAGACTACATCTCCAAGGATCTTGCTATTTTCAAGCACGCCCTTGTCTTCACCATACTGGTAGAAGATTTCACCTTGACTCCATTGGAAATGAAGGGGATTTTCTTGCGAAGCCAGGGTCAACTGAGCTGTTTCTTGATTCGATACGGTCGCTGTTTTTCCCTCTTCTAGCGCTAGCTCATAGCGAAAACCTTTTTTATAGAGTATGATACGTTTTTTCATAGACTACTCCTTGTGTTCGCTAGACTCAGTTGAGCTTGCAGTTGTAGAAGACGAGCTTTCTGTTGAGGAGCCTTCTGTAGACGAAGCTGTTGTTGAGCTGCTAGTGGAAGATTTGGTTTCATCTGTCTCTGCTTCCAAGAGTTTAGAGCGGGCATCCCAGTATTTCTTGTATTCGCCCTCAAGCTCAGAGAGTTTCTTCTCGCGCTGCTCACCAGAGAGTTTTTCGCTATCACGTGTCGCCTTGATTTCTTTACGAAGGGCATAGATGATCAAGTCTGAATCGTCAATCCGCTTGGCCGTATCCAGCGCTTGGGTAAAGTCATGACGGCCGATATAGATCCAGTAGTGGAGATAGAGACTGTCTGACTTGAGCGTGACGTTGTTGAGGATGACCTTCTTTTGGTCCTCTGAGAAATTCAAGCCTTGCAAATAAGACGTTGCTAACTCATATTTCTGTGTCGTTGGAAGACTGCTTGGAGCTACTCCCTCCAACTCATCGATCACACCAGTATAGTCTACCTTGAGATAGGCTGTATCCGCTTGAAGCAACTTTTCTTTAAAGGGTGCTTGGAAAAAGACCAAATAGATCAAAGGCAAAAGTAAGAGGGCCACTACAGCTGAAAGCCACACTGTTGCCAACTTAAAGATTCGGTGTTGACGACTTGAAACCAAGGTCAAGGTCTTTTCTTCCTCTTCCTTGCGTTCTTGGTAGGCTTTCTCTAAGAGAGCTTTCATCTCTTCTAAGCTAGCGGCATCACGGATTTCCACCAAGAAATCTGGCAGATCTTCTAATTCGAGTGTCCCTTGATAGAGCTCCATGAAATCCCAGTCCCCAAAAAGAGTGACCGCATAGCACTTGGCCTGGCGCAAGAATTCAACTTGATCCCACTTGCGTGGCACCATCATCCCCGGAACCCCGCGATAAGCGATCTTGACTAGCGCATCCTTGGTCACAAACAAATTGATAGGATGCAACATAAAGGTCACCGGAAGCTCCAAGGCTGGCGCCAAATCTAAGACATTAATGGCTAGACGCAAACGGTCTGAAACCGGTAATGCCTGGATTTCTTCTGCACTCAAGCCCAGAACATCTGTCTGATAGGTCAGATGAATCTGGTCTTGATCCGCTGTCATGCTTTGCTCTAAAAACAAGGGATGATGGAGATCCAAAATCCATAAATTGCGTAAATCCTGGCTATCCACTTCTGAACGCTTAAGGTCCAGCCGCCAGCTCGTTTCTTCTTTTTCAAAACGGAAGACTTGTTCTTCCAGTGTAAATTGTTCTTCTTTCACCTTACCACTCCTCAATCTCGATCAGATCACCACTTGTGATCGGATACTCTTGTACCACCTTGCCTTCATCCAGCAAGATGCCTTTATTTACCACGCGCAACTGATACTTGCTTCTAGGTTTCATGGCAGACCCAAAGATCTGATCCAATTCCCGAATCAATCGTCGCACCTCCATCCGTGTTGGGATTCGGAGGTCATGGCTTGCACCATTCATACGGAAGGTGACATTGATATGTTGGTCCATTTAGGCCTCTTTTCTATAGATTCGATAGGAAATGTAGCCAGCAATCCCAAAGAGAAGGGCACTCCAAGCCAGCATTTGCAAGGCTGGAATAAAATCCGACAAGCTGGCCGAATTGTCCTCCACATTGGACTCGAATTTAGATAATTTTTGATTTTCAGGCTGGAACAGGTCCGCTTCAGGCCCCGTTTTTTTCTTTCCCTTTATAGCAGAAAACAACTGGCCGTCAGAATCGGTCAATTGTTTCTCTTGCTTGCGTTTTTCATCTGCTAATTTTTTCTGATCCTTCTCATTGAAAAGAGACTCAGTCGCATCCAATTGGCCCCCAAGTGTCTTTTCCTGCTCTGTCTCAAGACGTGAGTTGTTGACCTGCAGACGATTATCAATAAAATCATCTGCAGAAACAACAGCTACTGGTAAGAGACTAAAGACAAAGAGAAGATACATCATTTTTTTCATAAGCTTGATTCAATTTCCTTTGTTTGAGTAAACTTCTTAGGAATGAAGATATTGGCAACCGTCAAAAGTCCGAAGAAGACCAATAATCCGAAGAAGACGCCGATACCGGCTGTTTGTCCATCAAAGTAACCCGCAAACTGTCCTTCTAAAATAGAAAGGAGGTTGACATTTTTCACCAGTGCTGGAAGGCCTGACAAGGTCGCGGTCGTTCCGATCGCACTTGATAGGTAGACATAGCTGATCAACATGAAGAAGGCCAGTCCCATTCCAATCACACGGAAGTGTTTCAAGAGAAGGTATTGCAGTTGTACCAAGACAAAGCTTGCTAGAACCGCTAAGAATACCCATGAAGGTACATATTCACGACCAACAGAGAGTTGAATACTTGAAATCATTCCGATCACCAGTCCAAGGATGAGAGAAAGTCCCACAAGGACACCGACAGACAAGAGATCTGATTCTTGCAAGCGATCCAATTTGAAACGATCCTTAACCTTGCGAATGATTGGCTGAGTCGCAAAGAGATAAGCTGTAAAGAGGCTCAAGACTTCCAACATAAAGATCCAGATAAATGGACGGTAGACGTTGATGGTCGCTTTCACAGAAGACGATTTCTCTGCAACTGGATTTGACAAGAAGTCGAGCAAGACTTCATTCGGCACTCCGTTTTCATAGGCATTGTTGAAGACTTTACGGAAGGCTTCGACGAAGTTCCCGTTTTCAGACAATTCCTTGTCGAATTCACCCATCAAGCTCTCTGCATTGCTAGACAATTTCTCTGTATTGCCTTGGGCTTTTTCCAATTCTTTGTTCAATTGGCTAAAGATTTCATTGGTAGAGTTAGCAGCTTCTACATTGCTACGAGATGAGCTCTTAACGCCTTCTGTCGAGCTCAATAATGACGTGTATTCAGAACCAAGAGCTGACAAATCTGCATCGGTCTTGGTTTGAGCCTGTGTCACTGTTTCCTGCGCTTTTGAGATCTCTTCTAGGCGTCTTTGAAGGTCTGCATACTGCTTCAATTGATCGTTGATATTTTGGGTTAGATCCTTGTTGGTGTTTTCGATTGCTTGAAGATTTGCCTGCAATTGTGGTCCCAAGTCTTGCAACTGTTTAAGGGTACCATCTAACTGGGCTTTCACACTCTTCGTTGCATCCCCAGATTCATCCGTTTCAATACTCTTACGGTAGTCCTTCATGTTACTTGAAACGGCAGCCTTCACGACATCGACCAAAGCATTTGTCAAATCCATATCTTCGATCGGATCATAGAGCGAATGACGATCTCCCTTGTCATCTTTTGGATAGTAGGCATCGATCAATGCTCCCGCACGTTGATAATCCAGGGCGATTTCACTAGCTTTCGATGCATAGTTAGCAACCGCTGTTTTCAAATCTTCTGCAGATACGGTCACACTGGTTGAAGAAACCCCATTCACAAGAACTTCAACATCAATCGCGCTTGGCATAGTTCCCCCATCTTCAGCGAGGTGAATTTGGATTTGTTTGCCATCTTTCAGTTCGACTTCCTGCTCGCCGCTACCTGCATAAGTCTGTCCATCATAGGTCCAAGTATCAACCTTGACTCCTGCTGGCACTTGGATGCTAACCTTCTGTTTTCCAGATTTAGCATTGAGAACATTCGCAACTGCCGTTAATTTATCATCCACTTCAGCAGCAAATCGTTTCAAGTCATCGGCGTTCCCTTTTGCTTGCCCCTTCGTTCCAGCAAAAGCACTATCAAAATTAATCGCTGTGTTGAGATTCCCATACTTATTCAGATTCAGACTAGCAGGATCTAAAGATGGAAGTTTTTCAATTGCTTGACGAATGTCATCATCCGCTTTATCTCGAGCCTTGCTGATAGTTTCGATTTTTGGCTTTCCAAGCAAGGTACGAAGAGTGACTTTGTCTCCTTCTTTTAGACCATAGTAGTCAAGGATCTTCGCTTTTACAGTAGACTCGATGTTCTTTTCGTGCTCATCTAATTTGTCGCGTTCTGCCTTGATCCCTTTTTCGAGGTCTGCCACACGATCATTCACATCTTTTGTCAAGCCTGCATAGGTCTTGGTCCCTGAAGAATCTCCTTCTGTTTCAGTTGGTTGACTCAATTGTTTGGTAATTGCTTCTTGGTTTTGTTGTAGATTCTTATACAACTCTTGGGTCTTTTCACTGACAACAGACTGGTTCATAGACATCAGCTGGTTCATGAACTCTTCATGGCTGATCTTATCCTCAGAGCGTTGCTTGATCAATGTGTCGAAGTTTTGACCGTACTGATCCTGAGATTGGGTCAATTGATCAAAAGCCTGTGTATAAGACTCAAGGACTGTCTTCAAAGCATTGTTCGACTCGACAGAAGACGTAGACAAGCTATAGAGACTTGGGAAGATATTCTTGGAATCCAAGGCCGAATCCAGCAAGTTACTCCGGTATGAACCAATGTTGGTGGATTGAATTTTGTTACTTGTTTCCACGTTCTTTTGAGCTGTATAAAGGTTGCTCAAAATGCTGACCATATACATATCAACCAACTGGCTATTCAAATCTGAAACGATATCTTTAGCGACTTTATTGGCCTCGTTTTCAACCTGAGAATTTCCAGCCGCATTGACCTTATACGTCACCGTTGTCTTCTCTGCATTAACCGCGTTCACTTCCAAGACCTTCTCTGAGAAATCACTTGGAATAACGATCATCAACTGGTACTTGCCATCTGCAAGCCCTGACTCAGCAGCTCCACGAGGGAGTACAGACCAGTTTTGCGAATTATCCCGCTCGATATTCTTTACATAGCTAGCCCCAAGGTTGTATTCTTTATCATTCAGTTTAACCGCCTTGTCTTCGTTGACAACTGCAATATTGAGCTTGGTGTTTTCTGTCGTTTGTACGGTCTTGGCTTCGTTTTGCTTTTGGTCCTTTTGAACCGTCGTATAAAGACCCACTACAGATCCCATCAAAAGGAGCACAACCGCACTCTGACCGATGTATTTTAACCATTTTTTATTTTTAACTTCCATACCTTTTCCTTTTTCTAATTCATAGATACAAAATAGGGGTTAGGAATTAAGAATCTAACCCCTATTTTCTATATATCAAAAGACAAAAGGGTGATCTACCTACAAGAAGTAAGATCACCTCCAAGACTATCTTAGTGGATTTGTGCAGCGATATCTTGGTCAGTTTGTTCAACGATATCAGCAACTTTGATCAATTGACCGTTGATGTCTTCCAACAATTGAGCGAATTGTTTGATTTTTGGAGACAATTCGTTGAATTGTGCTTCAAAGCTATCAAATGCAGATCCATCCCAGTTTGCGTCGATGACTTGTTGTTCATGAGTCAAAGTAGTAAGGATTTGATCGATTTCTTGAGAACCTTGTGCATAACGTTGTGCTGAAGCACGTAGGTCTTCTGGAGTTAATTTAATTTGAGCCATATTTTTCTCCTTTTGGGCTGATACCCTTATATTTTTTTCATAAACAATACATTTAGTACGAATTAGTAAAATGCCAGATAACTGTATATTTTACCTTTTTCTCCCTGTTTGTATTATTTACTTAAAAATATCTTAATGAAATATTGCCAGAATGTCAAGTTTAGAGGGCTAACTGATAAAACATTGTAACTTTGTTACAATTGTGTAACATTTTGTCACAAACATGTAATATATTTTCTGAATTCCTTGCCCCAGTAGTCTCCAACTAGTATTATTTCCGGAAAGAAAAGAAGACACTCTGTCCTTTTATATTAACTCAACACATAGATAAAAATTGTTGATTTTAGGTGTTTTTAAAAGCAAATTTTGAAGATTTTTGTATATTTTTTCATTTTTAAAACTTTTATGGTATAATGAAACCTGTTCAAAACTTGTTTCATACAAGATCGAACACCATTAACCTATAAGGAGTATATATGAAAAAATTTCTACTTGCCTCTGTCTGTCTACTAGCTCTTACCGCTTGTAGCCAAGGCCAACAAGGCAAAGGAACTACTGCCGCTTCTTCCAAGCAAGAGGCCACTCAAACCAAAAAGGAGCAAGTCCAAACCAAGACCTTTGTTAGTGACCTCGGCGATCACCACCAAAACAAAATTCAAATTGGCTACAAGAAAGAGGAAATTGTCTCTTTTACTTTCCTTAGTTTTGAACCCATTTCCTCAGATTTGCAAGACATGGATCTTCCTGAATTAAAGGAAATCTACCAAGAAGAATTAGAACATAGCGATATCTATAAAACCTTAAATGGTAAGCCTGGACTTAGCTTCCGCATTCAAATTTCAAAAGATAAACAATCCTATGCTAAAGTCTTACAGGCTGACTTCTCAAAAATCAAGAAAGATGAGTTTGCTACCATCTACGGGGATCAAGGGGAGGAAGAAACAGCTGAGTTCAAGAAATACCTCAATGGCAAACCTCAAGATCTCTTTACCTATTTCAAAGATCAAGGCCTCAAAGAAGAAAAATAAAAAGAGCTTCCTGAGTTTCATCACCACACTGGTGAGAGCTCAGAAAGCTTTTTCTTATTTGTTCAAGATTGAAAGGGTTTCAAGGAGATTGTCCGCATGAACTTCGATGGTATCTCCTGTCGCTTTGATTTTCACTTCTACGATGCCTTCAGCTGCTTTTTTACCAACTGTTACGCGGATTGGAAGTCCAATCAAATCACTATCACTGAATTTGACACCAGCGCGTTCATTTCGGTCATCCACCAAGACTTCGTAGCCTTTATTCACCAAGGCTTCTTCGATCCGATCGGTCAAAGCAAGACTCGCTTCATCCTTGACATTGACTGGAATCAAATGCACATCAAATGGCGCCAATTCTTTAGGGAAGTTAATTCCCCAAGCGTAACGGTATTCCCCTTTTGGAGTCTTATTGACAAAGAGGCGTGCATGTTGCTCCATAACGGCTGAAAGAAGACGGCTGACACCGATTCCGTAGCAGCCCATGATGATTGGAACCGCACGACCGTTTTCGTCCAAGACATCTGCTCCCATGCTAGCGGAGTAGCGTGTGCCGAGTTTGAAAATGTGACCGATTTCGATCCCACGTGCAAAGTTCAAGACCCCTTTCCCATCTGGTGAGATTTCGCCTTCACGAACTTCACGGATATCGACGTATTCTGCAGTAAAGTCACGTCCTGGGTTGACACCAGTCAAGTGGTAGCCTGTTTCATTGGCACCGACTACTGCATTGCGGCTGTCTTGGACCTTGCGGTCTGCGATAATCTTAACATTTTCAGGAAGATCTACTGGACCGAGAGAGCCAAAATCAGCTCCTAATAATTCTTTCACTTCCACTTCGGTTGCAGGTTCAAAGAAGTCTGCGCCGAGGTGGTTTTTCAACTTCACTTCATTGAGCTGATCATTACCTACAAGAAGGGCAACAACAGGCTCTTCATCTGCAATGTAAACCAAAGTCTTGATAGTAGCTTCTTCTGGAACATTCAAGAATGCAGCTACTTCATCAATCGATTTGACACCTGGTGTTTCTACGCGCTTCACTTCTTCTTCTGCTACAACACGGTTACTTGGCTTGTATTCGTTAGTAGCCATTTCCAAGTTTGCAGCATAGGTTGATTCACTTGAATAGGCAATGGTATCTTCCCCAGAGACCATCCATTTGAGCAATTCTGCTTTGATTTCTTCTTGGACTTCTGCTGGAATCTCATCAAAGGAAGCCACTGATTTGTCTAAAACAACCCAACGGTCCAAGTCTGTACGAGCAGGTGTAACAGCCATAAACTCTTGGCTATCTTTTCCACCCATGGCACCACCATCACCGATGATGGCTTTATAGTCGATGCCACTGCGGGTGAAGATCCGCTCATAAGCCGCCTTGTATTCATCATAAGTGACATCCAAGCTATCGTAGTTAGCATGGAAGCTATAACCGTCTTTCATGATGAACTCACGGGTCCGAAGAAGACCGTTCCGTGGGCGTTTTTCATCGCGGTATTTTGGTTGAATTTGGTAGAGATTCAACGGCAATTGTTTGTAAGATTTTACGGAGTCGCGCACAATAGCGGTAAAGGTTTCTTCGTGAGTTGGACCTAAGATAAAGTCAGAGCCTTCACGGTTTTTCAACTTATAGAGGTCTTCCCCGTAAGTTTCGTAACGACCAGATTCACGCCAGAGATCCGCACTCAAAAGGGCTGGAGCAAGCATTTCAACTGCTCCAATTTTTTCGAATTCTTGGCGCATGATGCCTTTTGCTTTTTCAATCACTCGATTAGCTAGTGGCAAATACGAATAGACACCAGCTGATACTTGGCGAACATAACCTGCACGCAACATCAAAGCATGGCTAATGACTTGAGCATCGCTTGGCATTTCGCGAAGCGTTGGAATCAACATTTTACTTTGTTTCATGGACAATATCCTTTTCTATTTCAAAAATAATTTCATAATATCATTCCAGGTGACAGCAATCATCAAAATAACCATTACAGCTACACCTGCAAGTGTCATATAGGTTTCTACTTCCTGTTTCAGTGGCTTTCTCCGGACGACCTCGATCAAATTGATCAAGATTTTCCCTCCATCCAAAGCCGGAATCGGGATTAGATTGAAGATCCCAATATTAATAGAGAGCATGGCCATAAGAGACAAGACTGCCGGAATCCCTAATTGAGCAGCTTGTGAGCTGGCATTGTAGATGGCAACCGGACCACCCAGTTTATTGAGACTAAAGTGGAAAATGATATCTTTCAAAGCTCCCAAAATCCGTGTCGCTGTATTCCAGGTATCTGTAAAACCAGACAAGAGTTTATCTACAAATCCTGTCTTGAGGCCATTTGTCACACCCAAATAGTAACGATTCCCTGACTTGGTTGGCTTCACTTTGACTTCTTTTTCTTGGCCGTCTGTTTTGACTTTCAGGGTCAATTCAGGAGCCGTCTTGCTGTCTTTGGTTGCCTTCTCGACAGCATCTGTCAGCTCATCCCAGTTGCTAACGGTATCGTCATTGACTTGAAGGATCTGAACAGTACTTTTAACACCAACCTTAGCTAGCGCCCCATCGGGTGCCACCTGAACATTGTTGCTGTAGTAATCAATCGCACCACCGCGCATAAAGGCTAAGAGTGAATAAACGACAATACTGAGGATAAAGTTGTTCATAGGACCCGCAAAGTTGGTGATCAACCGTCCCCAAATGCTGGCATTCTGATACTGAACATCTCTCGGCGCAATCCGCACTTCTGTCCCATCTTCCTCAACAATAGTCGCATCATGATCGACATCATAAGTCTTGGTATCATCGAGAACCAAGCCCGTGATTTCTAATTTATCTTCAAAGTCAAACTGAGTAACATTCATGGGAAGGGCTGTCTGATCCAGATTCTTTCCTGAAAGATTGATCCGGACGACCTTACCAGCCTCATTTAGCGTCAAGCTGACAGGCGTTCCGGTTTTAATCTCAGTTGTATCCTCACCCCAGCCAGCCATACGCACATAGCCACCTAATGGTAGAATGCGAATCGTATAGGCTGTTCCATCTTGACCAATATGGGCAAAGATCTTGGGACCCATCCCGATCGAGAATTCTCGCACCAGGATACCCGATTTTTTTGCAAAATAGAAATGACCAAACTCGTGAACGAGAACGATCACTCCAAAAATAACAATAAAGGCAATAAACTGCATCGTTCTATACGTGGTTTCCTTTCTATCTCTTCTGTCTTAGAACAAGCCCAAGAAATGCATCAAGGGAAAGACAAAAATCAAACTATCAAAGCGGTCTAGAACACCACCATGTCCTGGGATAAATTTCCCAGAATCCTTGACACCAAAGTGGCGTTTGATCGCACTCTCTACGAGGTCGCCAAACTGACCTGCAATGCTAAAGAGGATGGTAAAGAAGATCATAGCAAGAAAACCATGTCCACCTGCCACAGAGCGATCCACGATCATATAGATCACAGTTACCGCAACTGCAGACAAGATTCCCCCAAGACTGCCTTCAATCGTTTTATTAGGAGAAACCGCAGGCATAAGCTTGCGTTTCCCAAATCGGCTTCCTACCAGATAAGCACCTGAATCTGTAGCCCAGACAATAAAGAGTGCCAATAAGACCTTATCAATACCAGCGATTCGCGCATCTACTAAGGAATGGAAACCAAGTCCAACATAAAAGCTAGACGCAATGGGGTAGACCACATCTTCATAATTGTAATTCTGAGCAAGAACAGTTGTCCCCATGAGAATCAAGACAACCAGACCATAGGCAATCATATTGCCATCTGCTGGAAGGTAAGGAAGGTAGTCCTCGATCGGCAAAGTCAGGACGAAGGCCGCTAACATGGCTAGCGCTCCTTCAAAAGTCGCTGTCTCAAGCCCCTTCATCTTGAGCAATTCATGAACCCCAAGCATGGCGATCAAGCCAATCACAATCTGGAAGAATACCCCTCCAACCATTACTGTTGGAATGAAAAAGAGCAGGGCAATTCCTCCAAAAATCACACGTTTTTGTAAATCTTTCGTCATCATCTTCTCCTAAACACCACCAAATCTCCGATGGCGATGGCTATATTCTACTATGGCACTTCGTAGTGCTTCCTCTCCAAAATCTGGCCACATCACATCTGTGAAATACAACTCACTATAAGCAGCCTGCCAAGGAAGGAAATTACTCAAACGGATCTCTCCGCTGGTACGGATAATCAAATCCGGATCCCTTAGGACACGTGGCAAACTCTCGGTATAGAGAGAATCAGCGATCATCTCTTCTGTGATATCTTCTGGGCTAAACTTCGCATCCAAGACTTCTTGGGCGATCTGCTTCACGGCCTGGGTGATCTCAGCACGTCCACCATAATTGAGCGCGAAATTCAGGATCAAGCCTGTATTGAGATGGGTCATCGCTTCTGCTCTTTCCAAAGCCTCCAGCGTTTCTTTTGGTAATTTCTTGGTATCACCGATCATTTGAATCTTGACATTGTTGCGATGCAATTCGGGGACAAAACGATCATAAAACTCGACCGGCAAGTGCATGATGAACTTGACTTCATCTTCAGGGCGTGTCCAGTTTTCCGTAGAAAAGGCATAGACAGTCAGGACCTGAACCCCCATATTTTTTGCTGCAATCGTCACTTCTTGGAGTGCTTCCATCCCTGCCTTATGACCGAAGACGCGCGGTTGCATCCGCTTTTTCGCCCAGCGACCATTGCCATCCATAATGATCCCAATGTGTTTCGGGACTTCTAAAGGTATCTCGATTTTTTCTTTTTTCTTAAAACGAAACATGTTTTTCTACCTATTTCAATATTTATCGCTTCATTATACCATAAATCCCCATAAAATAGGGACTCTGGCCTCTTTTTTGAACCAGCAAGGCTTTCCTTCATCACATCGTCCTATTTGCCCACCAAAAAAGAGGCCCTTGCCTCTTCTTTGATGATTATTCTTCGATGGCTGAATCGGCATCTGAGCTAGCACCTTCCGTAGCAGTGGCTGAGATTCCTTCTGATACAGGAAGAACTGTTTTGATCGCTCCCAATTCAAAGGTCAGGTAGACACCATCAACATCCAAGACAACGGTCTTGCGATCTGTATCGACTTCATCGATGGTTCCGTACAAGCCACCAATCGTGATGACTTCATTTCCTTTTTGAAGTTTATTCAAACTTTCCATCCGTTTTTGATACTGTTTCTTTTGGCTACGGCTCATGAAGTACATCAAACCGACCATAAGAACGAGCATAATTAGCAAACTTCCGCCTTGCATATGTTTCTCCTTTAATTTTCATATATGCTATACTATATCAAATTTCGCCCGTCTTTTCAAGTTTTCCCATCCTCTTCAAGCAAAATCAGACTCCAGTCTCAGAGAGGAGGCGTTTTGATGCAAAAGAAAAAAACCACGAAAAGTGGGCTACTGACTAGTCAATCGTAATGCCATACTTTTCATGATTCTCATCATACCAATCAATCAAGGCCAAAGCCGTTTGATAGGTAATATTTTTGATTTTACTCGTTCCCTTCGTCAAAGTCGCCAAGCTCATTTTGCTGATGTTTGTTTCAGTTGCGACACGATAGCTCGTCAAGCGACCATCAACCATCAGTTGAACAACGGCTTCTACTTTTCTGTATTCGGGAGTTGAGTAGATATCAATTGTATTGCTCATCTTACTTCCATTCCTCAAATTTTATTCTTGTATAGATTATATACTTATTTTCTTTATTTATTAATAAATTTGCTCAAATTGGGTTAATTTCACTAATTATTGATGTTTTTTTGGCCCAAATAGGGGGATTTTAGCCTTATACGGCGAATAATTTCCCCCAGGTGGGAAGAAAAAATAAAGGCTGCTATCATATAGCAGCCTCTATTTTTCACAAACTAATTCGCCTTATTCTGCTTGTTTATCAGTGTTTTCTTCTTTCTTTGTGTCTTTTTCTCTGATCACAAGTACACCATCTTCCATATCAGCTTCTAGATGTTTAGCATCCAAGTTATCCAAGTGGAAGTCTGTGACTTTGTCACGGATTTGTTGTTCAACTACCCGACGGAGTGGACGAACACCCATCACTTCATCATAACCTTCTTCAGTCATGTATTCTTTAGCTGCATCGCTCACTGCCAAGTCGATTTCTTTCTTAGAAAGGGTCTTATTGACATCTACCAACATCAAATCAACAATCTTAGAAAGATCTTCCTTGCTCAAGTGTGAGAATTCAATGACAGCGTTGAAACGGTTCAAGAATTCTGGACGGAAGTAAGGTTTCAAACGATCCATGAGTTCTGGTTTATCCGCATCTTCTGTCAAGTTGGCTTCGTAACCAAAGCCAGCGTTTGAAGTGGCGATAATTACAGTGTTCTTGAAGTTGACCGTGTTCCCTTGACCATCTGTCAAACGACCATCGTCCAAAACTTGGAGGAGAAGGGTGATCACTTGAGGATCCGCCTTTTCAATTTCGTCAAGAAGGACGATTGAGTAAGGATTACGACGAACACGTTCTGTCAAAGTATTGCTATTGTCATCATAACCAACATAACCAGCTGTTGTACCAATCAATTTAGAAACGGCTGTGCGGTCGCTGTATTCTGACATGTCCAAACGGATGATGGCATCTTTGGTTCCGAACATATCAAGAGCCAATTGTTTAGCCAATTCAGTCTTACCAACACCAGTAGGTCCTACAAAGAGGAAGCTTCCGATTGGACGGTTCCCTTCGTCAAATCCTGCACGGTTCCGACGGATAGCACGTGCCACTGCTTCAACAGCCTTGTCTTGACCGATAACCTTGGTTTGCAAACGGTGACCCATATCTTTCAAACGTTCGATATCAGTTGCACCCATTTGAGAAACTGGGATACCCGTCATCCGTTCTACAGATTCAGCCACATCGTTGATTGTTGCTGTTACTTTATGGTCTTCCGTATGGTTTTCAATTTTCTTTTCAAGTTCTTCGATACGAACTTTTGCTTTCAAAGCTGCTTCGTAATCTTCTTTAGCCGCAGCTTCTTCTTGTTTGGTTTTTTCTTCTTCAATTTCATGTTCCACAGCATGAACATCTGTTACAGGATGTTGGGCTGCCAAGTGAGCAGCTGTCACATCGACCAAGTCAATGGCCTTATCAGGCAAGCTACGTTGTGGAATGTATTGGATCGAATAATCAACCGCTGCTTTCAAAACTTCATCTGGCAAGATGACATTGTGGTGTTTTTCATAAAGATCACGGATCCCTTGGAGAATCTTGAAAGTATCTTCAGCTGATGGAGCATTGACTTTCACTTCGTTGAAACGACGAGCAAGAGCCGCATTCTTCAAGATGGTGTTACGGTATTCATCTTGAGTCGTTGCCCCAATGACTGTCAATTCCCCACGTGAAAGAGCAGGTTTGATGATATCCGCAAGACCTTTAGAGCCTTGACCATCACCTGTGCTACCTGCACCAAGGATTTGATGGATTTCATCAAAGAAGAGAATGACATTTCCCATAGCTTTGACTTCTTGGATCAGATTTTGAATATTTTCTTCAAAGCTACCACGGTATTGCGTACCAGCTTCTAGACCAGAAATATCAATCGAGATGATTTCTTTGTTCTTGATAGCAGCTGGAACATCTCCGTTCACAATAGCTTGTGCCAAACCTTCTACAACTGCTGTTTTACCAACACCGGCATCTCCTACAAGGACAGGGTTGTTCTTGGTACGACGAGACAAGATTTCAGCAGTTTCTTGAATTTCTTTATTACGTCCGATGACCGGATCCAATTTTCCTTCACGAGCTTCTTCGGTCAAGTTGCGACCAAGTTTTGCAAGGATCCCATCTTGTTTCATTCCTTTACCTTGATGGTGTTGCACTTGCTCACTTCCGTCATTTGGAAGTTGACCAGTTTGGCGGTAAATAGCGAATTCTTCTGGTGTCACTTCACGACCGTTGATCATGTAGCGACGGCTTTCAGAACGAAAACCACCCATGTTTCCCATTAGTTGATTGAAAAGATCATCCATATCGTTAAAGTTGTTGTTCATATTGTATACCTCTAATTTACATAATTTTAATTCATTCTTGAAAATTAGCAGACCAATTGGCTGCTGCTTGATTGTTTACATAATTTTAATTCATTTATTTAATAATAGCCCTACAGGCTAACAGTTTCTATTTTTCCTTTTATCAATTAGTTGTCTTAATTCTGGAAATAGCATATCACCATCTCCTTTCCACTATTGATCTTGTAAACCAGTAGGTTTCCCCAACCTCTTTTTGTTTACATAAATTATTATAACGCAGACTGAATTCTTTGTCAACACTTTTTTACATAATTTTTTAAATTTATTAAAAAAATCTGGAGTCACTCCAGATTCCATATTTAAATAGAAGTTCTTGGCTAGATAGATTTAAATTTACCAGCTTTTTCTTGAATAACCGTCTGTACATTTTTAGCAAATTGCCCCACCATGGATTGGTCTAGTTGCTTTCCGACCACTTGGACGTCTTCTTCGGCTACTGTTGTAATCGCAGTCAAGCCATCATTGTAACGTTTCTCAACTCCTGCCTTGCAGGTCAATAAAACGGGCGCATAGACAACACGGATTAAATCTTTTTCAAGTTTCTTTCGGCTTTCGATGATCCTCATCTTATCTTTCATATCTAAATCAAAGAAATCTTTGACTGGACTATCACCCATACTTCCTCCTCTTCTATACTATGAAACTTTATCTTGTGCAAACTCCTCTTCCAGTTGGTATCTATCTTTCCGGTAGGATTGCCATAAATTCTCTTCCTCGATTTCGATCTGTTTTAAGGCTACTTGTGCTGCTTCTCTAGCTTCGAGATCATACTCTTCGATACAGCGATGGAGGGACTCCCATCCACAACTGTTATCAACTTCCTGCTCTTGTAAGAAGGAAGCTGCCATCGCATACTCTTCTTCCAGCATCTGAGTAAAGAGCTGCTGTTTTCTTTCTACTAAGCAACGCTTTTCATCTAGCTCCAAGCGCGCTTTTTGGAACTCTCTTTCCAAGTGATCTAGTTTCTTTTCCTTTTTCGAAAGAGTAGATGAAATTAATAAGCTAGTTGTTCCCACCGGTTCATTTCTCCTGCTATTTCTTGATCTTTTGCTTTTAAGAGTTCAATTCCTGCATTCACTTGCTCATTTAAAGCATGGAATTCATTCGATAAGGACTGATATGCAGCCAAACGATTGTCAAACCTTTCTCTTACTTCAGTGACAACTGTTTGCCTTGTTGCACCAGCCTGTGCATAGGCCTCTTCTACTTCCGCAAGATTGAGAATGAAGCCTTTCGGAACGGTCTGTAATACTTTCTCCAAAGCTTCTAAATCTGTATCCAGTTGTACCTTAGATTTCTGAGCTTGCTCCAGCCCTTCATCCACTACTCGAATCAGCTCATCAGAAGCCAAGCGCGCCTGCAAAGCATCAAGATAAATCCGTTCACTTGAGCTCAGTCCACCACCTGTTTTTTGCAATTTATCCTTTAGGCGATAGTAAACCTTCATCCGCTCTTCAATGATTTCCTTCCGAGTGATGGCTTCCGTTCCCTTTTCAAGAACCAAATTCCCATTCTTATCATAGATATAACCATGCATCATATGTTGCAGGCCAGTGTTTTTTAAATCATTAGTTTTGAGGTGCTTGACAATCCCACTGGATTCCTTGCTTCCAGAATCCTGATAGCCCAGGCTAACCAAATCTTTATGGTCGATGTGGTTGTAGATTTTGTACTTCAGCGAATCTATACGCACTTTTTGCTCAGGTGTTAAGATAGGATAGGCATTAGGGCTATTATATAGGTGTACGGTCCCAATATGAGAAGCTTCCTCTTCCGTCAAACAGGCAAGCGCATACTGAATATTCATAGAACCCAGAGAGTGACCGTATAGATCGATCTTGGCATTGGGGTATTTTCGGATCACCTCTTTCAAATGAGCTGCAGCATCTTTAAACTGCGGAGGCGGGAAAGTCCCGTTTTCATCATTGTATTTTTTTAAAAAAGCAGCTCCCACTAAAGCGGGAAATTTAACCTGTTCTTCGGCTGTCCTTTCTGCAAAAAAGCCGACCACATCTGATGCTTTTTCCTGTACGAAATTGCTGACAGGATTATCCAGCGCTTTTTTCATAAACCTACCTAAGGGTGTGGCCTCCGGAGGAAGATTAACAGAAGTAGGAATAATCGCATCTTCAAAAGCTTCTACAAAATTATTAAAACTATCCTTAGCCTTATCTCGCGCATAATTCTTCGCATATTCGGTTGCATACTCGCTCGCACCACCAGGGTTCAAAATATTGGAAGCTGCTGGCAAATCTGTCTTTACCCAATCCGTATATGTATCATGGAGTAATTTTTGTGTACTTATTTCAGTTTCAGATCCCTTCATCAAGACAGTCACGTCATGGATTTGGGCACGTTCTTCATCTGAAGCAGTATAGGGGACTGCATTTTGTTGCGCGCCTTGGCCATTATTAGTAAGAACGAAGACCTGCTCCTCATTGTCATTTACGTTATCATAAATATGGGCAACATTACCAATGTATTCGTCTTTCTTCGTCCCAATTTTAAACTTTCCATTTATTTTGACATCTTTTTCGTATTCAAGTAGAGCAGCTTTAACATTTTGTTGATCATTGAAATTTAAATTATTAGCCATTATCACTCCTTATCTAATAAATCACTTAACTCCTCTGTTTCCCCAAAATAGGTCTCTTCATATTTCCCTGTTGTAGCGTCCTCTTGTATAGTTGTGCTTAAAACTAATTTTTCATCATTATTTATAACTATTTTTACTAATAGCCCTCCCATCGGATTATAATCTAAATCATCTTTAGAAATTTTATATGATTTTATTTTTCCTTCTGGAGTAAGAGCTTTAGGATCTAATTTTTTCAACATATTTTCAATCGCCACTTTCATCTTCTTACTCTCTGCGATTTGAATCATTTCTTGTTTCTTGGCAGATTGTCCATTAAAAAAGCTACAGCCTCCTAAGCTCAGGCTAAATACTACCATTATCAACACAATAAATTTACTTTTTTTCATCTTCTTCCCATTCTTTCTTCAGGTTTCTTAGAATTTATTATACAAAATTCTATTCATACCTGAAATGTTACTTTTGTTAAAAAATGTTGCCAAATCGTTACAAGCACTAGCTATTGATGTAACATATTGGTTTTGATCCATAAATGTTTCTATTTAACTATATTATATTAGGGGTGTTTACCTAAATGAGTTTATTTCCCAGTCTCTTCTGCTTTACTTAACAGATCACTTAATTTTGCTGAAATACCGTAACTACCTGTTTCGAACTGTCCTGAATCTTCCATTTGAACAGTCGTATCGATCGTTAACTTTTTATCGCCATTGATAACGAGAGAGACATTCATGCCTCCCATTGGATTGTATTCCAATTCACCTTTTATCAGGGTATAGGAGTGAATGACTCCTTCTGAAGTGAAAGCTTTCGGATCGATACTGATTAACAAGTGTTTTATCGCTCGCTCCATTTTCGTGCTTTCTGCAATCTGAATCATTTCCCTTCTCTCAGCAGCTTTATCTGTAAAAAGACTGCAGCCTCCTAGAAACAAAGTCAGTAAGAATAGTAGCATTAATCGTTGTTTTTTATCAGTCATATGTTCCCTCTCACTTATATTATTCGTAATGATTTTTAAAAAATGACCCAATTTTTAAAAATTTTTTCCAGAACCTAAAAAACACACCCTTACTAGGTGTGTCTCTTGTTAAATCATGTATTCGACGCTATAAGTGGCATCGGATAAAATCCGTGAGAGGAATTGTTTGGTTCGCTCTTCCTTTGGACTATTGAAGAATTCATGCGGTTCATTTTCTTCGATGATGTGTCCGCCATCCATAAAGATAACGTGGTTAGCCACATCACGCGCAAAGCCCATCTCATGGGTTACGACAACCATAGTCACTCCTTCTTGGGCCAATTGCTTCATGACATCTAAGACGTCACCGACCAACTCTGGGTCTAACGCTGAAGTCGGCTCGTCTAGCAAGATCACGTCTGGTTTCACTGCGATGGCACGCGCAATTCCGATCCGTTGCTGCTGGCCACCTGACAATTGAGAAGGATAGTAATCCTTGTAAGCGAGGAGACCAACTTTTTCAAGGGCTGATTCTGCCCGTTGGATGGCTTCTTCTTTTGGAATCTTACGGGCTACAACCAGCCCTTCTAAGATATTTTCAAGCGCTGTTTTATTAGCGAAGAGATTGTAATGCTGGAAAACAAAGGCCGTCTTTTGGCGGATTTCTAGAATCTCTTTTTTGCTAAGTTTTGAGAGGTCATATTCTTTTCCACCTAGGGTTAGGTGGCCTGTGTCTGCCTTTTCCAAGTGATTGAGGCAGCGAAGGAAGGTTGTTTTTCCTGATCCAGATGGACCCAAAATAACGACGACATCCCCTTGGTTGACCTTGAGATTAACATCTACCAGGACCTGGTGATCCTTAAATTTTTTCGATACGTGTTCTACTTCTAACATCTTCTCATTTCTCCTTCTTCTAAGCGAGTGTCAGGCGTTTTTCTAGGAGGTTGAATCCCCATTGAATCACTCCACAAATGACAATATAAAGAATAAAAATCACTAGATAGGATTCAAAATATTGATAGCCATAAGAGGCTTCGACCTTGGCAATGGCGGTGATATCCTTGATCGTCATAACAAAGACAAGGGAGGTTCCTTTGACCAAATTGATAACTAAGTTACACAAATTGGGCAGGGCCGCACGAAGCGCTTGTGGAAAAACAATGCGGATATAGGCTTGGCGATTGGTCAAACCAATGGCTTGCGCTGCTTCTAGCTGGCCCTTATCCACCGTCAGAATGGCTGACCGTAGAATTTCAGCAAGACTCCCTGTTGTCATCAAGCTAAAGATGATAAAGGCATAGTAAATGGGATTGATCTCAAAGACATTAAAGTGACTGCCAATACTCTTAAAAAAGCTATTTAAGAGACTGGGAAAGAGACTATAAAAGAAGAGAATCAAGAGAATCGGAGGTGTCGCGCGGATAAAGGCTAAGTAAATCACTGAGAAACTGCGAACACCTTTGA
>SKEG01000410.1_pt1 | contig 46649 bp, 41 predicted proteins | sample 4826631 | NCBI WGS metagenome assembly SKEG01 (sample SAMN11008815, study PRJNA524170) | human gut metagenome | biome: Human fecal sample; material: Feces; isolation source: fecal sample from pouch patient p26, p34, p50 | host: Homo sapiens | place: Israel: Tel-Aviv | collected 2016-11-02
GAATAGATATTGTTTAGTTTTGAGAGTGCAAGCTCTCAATCCTGAAACGGATTAGTGTGGTGATGATGGCTTGAAGGATACACCTGTTCCCATGCCGAACACAGAAGTTAAGCTTCAACGCGCCGAAAGTAGTTGGGGGATCGCTCCCTGCGAGGATAGGGCATCGCCACGCATCATGCTGACTTAGCTCAGTTGGCAGAGCAACGCACTAGTAATGCGTAGGTCGAAGGTTCGAATCCTTTAGTCAGCATAATTAAAACTTACAAAGTTTATTAATCCTTGATATATCAACGTTTTACGAAGATGTATTAGGGATTATTTTTGTTTATTTAAGAATGTTATGCACACGGCTGTGCACACAGAAAAACTGTGTGCATGACCTTACATCGGGAAAAGGTTGTATATACTGATTTAATGGGCTTTACGCCCATTTTTTTGTGTGCATTTTGGTGATTTCAACATGTAAAAACGATTAATGATGTTACATTATCATCAGAACTTGTTTAATCAGTCATTTAAATTAGGAAATTCTTCAGTGTCAAAAATTTGCTGAAGTTGGTCAGCGTCTTGAATGATGTCATAGTAATAGCCGTGTTGGTTATTCCAAGCCATGATTGCAGAAAGCTTACCGAAAGTAAACCAAATCTGACTGTTAGAACTGTCGGCATCTGTCATTACCAATTTGAGAATAGTTTTTAAAACTACTTCATGAAATTCGCTGTCTGCTCGCTGGCGGTTGATGATCTGATGCCCCAAGTCAGAAGCTTCATTTGAGATTGATCGTAAGAAATAGAATGGTGTTGTATTGAATTCGTTGATGGAGAAACTTGATTGGTCAACCATTGTCATTATTATCTGTTCAACTAAGTCATATTTATCCCGATAATGCAGGTAAAAGGTGTTGCGATTAATCAGCGCCTTGTTAACAATGTCGGTTACCGTAATTTTACTGAATGTCTTCTTTAATAGGAGGTCAGCCAGTGCTTGTTGAATTTCTCGCTGGGTGCGTAATTTTCTTAAACCCGCCACTTTATCACCACTTTCTAAACACTGTCGCTTTAATTGGCAGTGCTATTTTATTATCTATAGTTTATTAAAATTATGCTGACTATAATTTAGAAAGTCAATAAAGAAAGAGGAGAGAGTATGGGAAAACTATTAAAGAAAATCGGCCAGTGTATGGCCAAACACAAGTGGGCCGCAATTATTATATGGTTAGTAGCATTACTCGGCTTCGGAACTATCGTAGCTAAGTTAGGCTCCAACTACAATGAGTCACTATCCATCTCAGGAATTCCATCAACTGAAATTCAATCAACCTTAAAGAAGGAATTTCACCAGGACACTGATCATGGAACCCTTCAGGTTGTAATAAAAACCAAAGATAAGAAAGGATTATTGCAACCAAAAACAGAACAGGCAATTAATAGTGCCGTAACTAAGGCAAAGAAGAAACCACACGTAGCGTCTGTTACTAACCCTTATCAGGAACAAAAGTTTAGCAAAGATCTGACGACTACTTACGCAACGGTAACCTATGACCAGAAGACAAATTCGGTTACTCCAGCGACAATCCATAAGACGCAACAAGCTTTCAAAACATTAGATGATCAGAAAGGTGTTGAAGTAGAATACACCGGAACCGTTTCAATTCACCCGATGGGGGTTAATGAAATTGCCGAACTGATTGGTGTTGCAATCGCTTTTGTCTTCATGATGGTTCTCTTTCGTTCCTTTATCACGGCTGGCTTACCAATCATTAGTGCGGTTACCGGCTTGGCACTGGGTCTTATAGTTATCGGAATTGGTTCTAACTACTTTGAGACCGCATCAGTCGCCCAGAGTTTGGCGATGATCCTTAGCCTAGCCTGTGGGATTGATTACGCCCTCTTCATCATCAACCGTTATCGGACTAATCGTGCGACACAAAATGATTACCTTACAGCTCTTGGTGATGCCATGGGAACTGCAGGTAGTTCAGTACTATTTGCAGGAATCACAGTCATTATTGCAGTATCGGGTTTAAGTCTGGTTGGTATTGACTTCTTGACGCAAATGGGACTAGCTGCTGCTGTTGGGGTGGCTTTTGCGATCTTATCAGCAATGACTCTGTTACCAGCACTGATTTCGTTAGCTCATCGGCATATTAAACCAGCAAAAGAAGAACCATATCACCGCAAGAACAAAAGTGGGATAGTTGAACATACGATTATCAAGCACCCGTTTGTCACTGCAATTGCCAGTGTGCTGGTTCTTATAGCATTTGCCATTCCGTCTGGTCATATGAGATTGGGAATGCCTTATAATGGCGCATTACCAACCAATCAGACTGAGCGAAAGGCTTATGATATTCTGTCCGATAAGTTTGGCGAGGGAATCAATGGTCAATTAATTGTTGTTGCCAAGTTAGACAAGAATGCCAGTCCGCAGGAAAAACAACAGACAGTCATGAAGATCACCGATCATCTGTCCAATATGAAGTACGTCAAGATGGCGACACCGGGGATGATCAGTGGCGGAGGTAAAGTTGGCTCTGGTCAATCCGGAATGCAACAAGGCCAGCAACCTGGTAGTACCACAAGTGCTGCTCAACAATCCGCTAAACAGAAGCAAATGGCTGGTCAAGGCCAGCCCGGTCAGCAAGCAAGTGCCGCTCAGCAACAGATGGTGCTTCAGCAGTCAGGTGGTAAGCTACCCGACGGAAACTATGCTGTCTTCATGGTGATCCCTACCCATGGACCTGAATCAGTTAAGACTGATAAGTTAGCTCACAATATAAAGAAATATTCCAAGACAACTGAAGATGAGATGAATACCAAACTCATTCTCACGGGATCCAACGCTATCAATATCGATATCGTTCAAAAGCTAAACCATGCCATTCCAATATTTGCTGGAATTGTTATGGCACTGGCCTTTGTCTTAATGATGTTAGTTTTCCGTTCCTTCATTGTCCCGCTAGTTGCTATGGCTGGCTTTGGAATGTCACTCTTGGCATCATTTGGTGCCTTGACCGCTGTTATGCAAGATGCCGTTATGCACACTGTTTTCGGTATTAGTAAGGGAGCACCGATTATTGCTTTCTTACCAGTGATTGCAATTGGAATCTTATTTGGTCTGGCAATGGACTATGAAGTTTTCCTAGTATCACGGATTCGGGAGATTTACCTGTTAACTGGGGATACTACTGAGGCAGTTCGCATCGGTATGCGCGAAAACGCTAAGGTTATCATTACCGCTGGGTTAATTATGATTTCCGTATTCGGTAGTTTTGCCGTTACTACTAACCCAACTAGCAAGTCAATCGGATTAGCACTAGCCTTTGGGGTCTTCTTTGATGCCTTTATTGTCCGATTGATCTTTGTACCAGCAATGATCAAGCTTTGTGGTAAGTGGAACTGGATCTTCCCAGGGATGCGGACAAGCAAGATCGAACAACAAAAACGTGAAAAATAGAAAGGATAAATTAATATGACTGAAGAATTTATAAAATTCAATAATCATTGGTCGTCACAGAAATTCAGTAAGAATATGTTACAAGACGCCCTCGTCAAACATGTTTTAGGGTTAGTTAATTACCGGATGGCCGATGTCGGTGAAGTCTTAGAGGTAAACGCTAATTTGAAGAATGGTGACGAACAGACCTGGATCAGCGCCTGGGCTACGATGGCAAATCGTTTGCAGGAGCGGGCGATACAATATGAACAAGCTAACAAGCTGGTCAGTGCAGGTAGTGCATACCTTCGTGCTTCAACCTATTGGCGAGTTGCTTTGATGTACTTCGGAGATGTTGTGGATCCGCGAATCAGACAGTATTGTAGACTTAGCCAGGGTTGCTATGATAAGTCAATGAAACTTTCCGGGTATCCCGGCAAAGCAATTGAAATTCCTTATGAAAATACGACTCTGCCAGGGCACTATTTTCAGTCACCACACGCTAACGGAAAGTCGCCACTGCTGATTGTCGTTCCTGGTCGTGATACTTGGGCTGATGATACACGTTGGGTAACAGACGCTGCAATTAAGCGTGGCATTAATGCTTTGACCTTTGATGGCCCAGGTCAGGGAATGACCCTTCGACTTCAGGGGTTACCATTCCGATCTGATTTTGAAAACGTCATGAAACCTGTCTTAGACTTTGCTGAGGAACTATCTGACGTGGATTCATCACGAATTGGCGTGATGGGAATGAGCTTTGGTGGTTTCCAGGTTCCCCGGGCAGCAGCTTTTGATAAGCGAATCAAGATATGTATTGCTGATCCTGGTAATATTGCTTGGGGTAAAATGATTGGACAGCGTTTGAATAAGATCCTAGCCTTACCAAAGAGATTGCGACCAGCAATGTTGGAATACATGCTTAAAGACTATACCTGGAAGCATGGTTGCTCTGAAAAAGAATTATTGCCGGAGTTAGCTAAATATGACAATAGCGATATCATTGATCAAATTCAATCCAAAGTATTGGTGCTGAATGGGGCCGCTGAGATTAATCCAGAGGCTGCTAAGGAATTCTATAATCAGCTAACCTGTCCGAAGGATTACTTGTTTTTTGATGAGGATTCAACAGCTCAACAGCACACACAGATGGGTGGTTATGCTCCGGCGAGTGAAATGATTTTCAACTGGATTGAAGACAACTTATAAGTGGGGCGTGTTAAATGAAACTTTGCATTTTTGGTGCAACCGGACGGACCGGAGAAGAACTGATTCTCCAGTCTTTAGAAAAGAAATATTCAGTTATTGCCTATGTTCGTCATCCAGATAAGTTAACCCATCGTGACCAAATAACGGTGGTAACTGGTGAATTAAACGACATTGATAAAATGACGTCGGCTATGAAAGGTTGTGATGCGGTTTTAGTGGCGCTTGGTAATCCGGTTTCTAATAGCAGTGGAAAATTGTTTGCTCTTGCTATTCCAAACATTATTGAAGCAATGGATAAAGCAGGAGTTAAACGCCTAATTAGCCTGTCAGCATTAGGTGTTGGTGCTACTTATGAAAATACCCGTTATCCATATCGGATGGGGGCTAAAGGATTTTTAAAGGGAAATTTTGCTGATCATGAGGCTGGTGAAAAGCAGTTACCGTCTTCTGATCTCGATTGGACGACTATTCATCCCGGTCCACTATTTAACGGAGAAAGAAGTGAAAATCCGCTGGTTAGGGATGCAGCATCTGGCTACAAAATGCCAGGAGCACCGCGTACTAACCGAGCAGACGTGGCTAAGGTGATGTTGCAGATTATTGATGACCCACAAACCTACATGAAGCAACTTATCATGTGTTCTAAGCAAGATGATTAAGATGATTGTTACGTTTAATAGTGTTCAACACTGAAATAAAAGTAGTTAAACTACAAAATCCTCGACCGGTTTTGGTCGGGGATTTTTTTATTATTAGAAAATCTATTTAATTGTTGAAAAAAGGATCAAGTTCTTTTTGGGCGTTTACTATAGCATTAATGTATTTATCACCGGCGGCGATAATCGATTGTCGAACGTCCGCAATTGGCTTTTCTGAGTTAGTTAATGGCTGGTGTGCATACCATTCGGGACCATGTGAAATATTCTCGAACACATCTTCGTTTTCGTATTCAATGATTGACGTCATGAGGTCGTAGGCTTTCTTTCCCTCATGGCCTGTTTCATTTAAGAAGTCTTGTAATAGAGGTGGTAGTGTTGAATTAATAAAAATCGTTAATTGCTTATCCAGTTTTTTGGTTTCCTTATCTTTGAAGAAAGAATGGTGTTGCTCTTCCCACTTATCAGATAGCTCATAGTACAGATACCACTTAGCAGATTGCCACTCCTCACCAACGTCTGCCACGTCAATATCCTGGAATTTGGAATGATCATATTTTGCTACTATACGTGTATATGGCAAATATTCATAGCAGGATTGGTCAATTAAATCTTTATTGGATTCACTTAATAAATCAATTCCAATATTGAAAAGTGATCTTAATAATGGATCTAAGTCGTTTCCTGTGCCCCAAATTAACTCATAGGCTGAGGAAAAGTTTAGATTATCTACAACATCATGAATTATTTGAGAATTTAATAAGTAGGGGTTCCTACTTTTAATTCTCCTATTATGCATAACGTTAGATAATAATTGTTCGTTACCGTTAGAAATTTGAAACCTGGTTTTCTTTAATTGCTTCTTTTTTTGTAGAATTCGCTTACTGATAAGACTATAGATGTGCTCAGTAAATGTTTGAATATCGTCAGACATATAACCCTTTCTTTTCTTTTGATAGTGGTAGAAAATATCTCAAAAATATTTATACAGTCACTACTTCTACCACTAAAATTCATTCTACTATAAAGATGATCAAAAGGAAAGCTGCAGCAAACTTTTGATATCAATCATTTAATTCCGTGAAGCTCAGTAAGTAGTGAATTGATAGCCTATACTAACTGGTCAATGGTTAGCAAGGGAAAACAAAGGAAACTACTGATATCACAACCTTTACGGCGTGCTAACGCCGTTGCCGAGTTTCGTCAACGGCATCCGCCAAGATTGCCGTCAGAACAGCTTTCGTGGATGATGACAAAATTGATTGGGCTGGTGTAGAAGGCGCGTGAAATCAATGATTGTTGATCCTTTACAGGGCAAACATATTAAACGGGTAAATCGAATAGGGATAAAAGTTAACTGCCCCTACTGCTAGGTTACCCAGAAAGGATGAGAAGCGATGTCAGATGACAATAAATTGGGCATTAGTGGTAACGGAGCACAGTTATCTATGTATTCGTTTCGGCACACATTATGTACTAAGCTAGCTAATAAGCCGGGCATGTCTTATCCGTGGGAAGCCGAACGAATGGGTAATAGTTTGGACATCTTTATGCGGGTTTACGTTAAAGCGGATCGCGATATTAACCGCAAAATGATGGATAACTGGATGGCATAGGATGCACACAGAAATGCACACGATTACCTAGAGTTGCCGTCTAGTTTGTTGATATATAAGTAACGAGTTGACTAGAACCTACCAGCTTCTAGTCAGCACTAACTTAAAAAGCCGTTAGCAGCAATTATTTGTTGCTAACGGCTTTTTTTGATATTAAACGAAATGATGCTGGGCTGCCTTGGTTAAGCTGAAAGTCAAAAAAGCCTGCTACCGGTTTTATTTCGGTAAGCAGGCTTTCGTTCAATTACATTAAATACAACTAGAGCTGGGATGGCATCATAATTTTTGGTTATTTCCATTCAAAAACGAGGTGTTGGCGATCAACTACGCCGCTTTGGGTTTCAACATGAAAAATCTGCTGCTGAATGTTAATTATGGCTTGATTTTCGATAATTAGTGCAGAAAATTATAATTTGGTCAACGACAATTTTGAGCCTATAATGAAATGACAGCTGGCACTACGATGAAATCAAGACAATTATAAAGGAGCTTGCAACCAATGAATCTGGCAGGAATCTATCATCGTCCAGAAAGTGAAATGGCCTATCTATACACTAAAGATGTCATGCATATTCGCTTAAAGACCGCTCAAGATGATATCACTCAAGTTTTGCTCTTGCATGGTGATCCATATAGTCTGCATAGTCGGCCGGATCTTCCCAAATTTTACAAGCACCCAACACCAATGAAAAAAATTCACTCTGATGGTGTGTATGATTATTGGCAGGCAGCTATTACCGAACCTAAAAAGCGTCTGGCGTATGCTTTTGAATTAACTGATCAAAACGGCAGCCAATTGATCTATGCTGACAAGGGATTTATTCAGCCGACTGAACAAAAGCTGCTGGATGATGCCAATACTTATTTTCGAATGCCTTATTTTCAAGAGATTGATGCCTTTCACGCGCCAAAATGGGTGGAAAAGACGGTTTGGTATCAGATTTTTCCGGAACGCTTTGCCAATGGTGATTCGACCAACGATCCGACGGGCACCAAGCCTTGGGATCCCCAAACTCATCCTGGTCGCCAGGACTTTTATGGCGGCGATCTGCAGGGCGTGATCGATCATCTGGACGATTTAAAAAAACTGGGCGTTAATGGACTGTACTTTAATCCGCTTTTTAAGGCGCCTTCCAACCATAAGTATGATACGCAGGACTATTATCAGATCGATCCGCACTTTGGCGACGCTCAGCTGTTCAAAAAAATGGTCGCGCTGGCTCATCAAAAGGGAATGCGGGTAATGCTGGATGCCGTCTTTAATCATATTGGCGATCAGTCGCCGATGTGGCAGGACGTTTTGAAATACGGGCAGAGTTCAAGATACGCCGACTGGTTCCACGTCAATCAGTTCCCAGCCACCTATACCCCAACTGCCAACTTTGAATTTGCCAAGGATGCCACCTATGATACGTTTGACTACACGCCCCATATGCCAAAGCTTAATACGGCCAATCCAGCAGTTCAGAACTATCTTTTAGACATTGCCAAATATTGGGTGCGCGAGTTTGATATTGATGCCTGGCGGTTAGACGTTGCCAATGAGATCGATCATCATTTCTGGCGTCGGTTTCATAATGAGATGCTGGCGTTAAAAGATGATTTTTATATTCTGGGGGAAATCTGGCATTCCGCGCAGCCATGGCTCAATGGCGATGAGTTTACGGGCGTGATGAACTACGACTATACGGGATCGATCATCAGCTGTCTAATCAACCATGAGCTAAGCAGCCAGGGCCTCGTCAATCAATTAAGCCGTCAGCTGATGCTTTACCGTGATCAGACCAATGCCATGATGTTTAACGTGCTTGATTCGCATGACACGGCGCGAATTATGACGGTAGCCCATGGTGATGCTGCTTTGGTCAGACAGACGCTGGCGTTTACTTTCCTGCAGCCGGGGTGTCCCTCGATCTATTATGGCACCGAATACGGCATGACGGGCAGCAGCGATCCAGACTGCCGCAAGCCGATGAACTGGCACCCAGATGCAAAAGCCTTGGCAATGTACGATTTTGTTCATGATCTAATTAAGCTGCGGCAAAAAAACTGGCAGCTGATCGCACAGGGGACGCTCAGTTTGGCAGCTCTGCCGGATGATCGAGGCATCGTAATTAAGCGTCAACTGCACCACAAGCAGCTGACGGCGGTCTTTAACACTGGTCGCAACTCATTAGCCTGCCAGCTGGTGCCGATAATATCGCAAGGCCTGCAAAAAGAGCGGCTGCGGCCGAAAGGATTCGTGATTGCTATTCAAGGATGATTCGGCTGCGGATAATGAAATTTTGGTCGTTTTAAGGATAAATAAAACATCCTAGTCTAGTGTTGGATGATTACTTAACGGAGTAGTCGTTCAACACTTTTTCTTTTTCTATGTACAGTGAAGATGAAGCCATGCCGTGGTTTTGGGGATATGTGACGTCGTAAACAAAAAGCCACCGCGCTTGGCGATGACTATTGGGTACCGAATGCAGTTTTGACTTTAAGCCCTTTTTGACTGCGATACCAGCCTTGATGATTGAATCTGATCTCAGCAATGGTTTGGCCATTTGGGTTTTGAACGTAGACTGGCAGGCGGGTCTTGAACTGTCGCTGGAGCTGATTGGTTTGCGTGCTTAATTGATCAAGCTGCTGTTTTAGCTGTTGATCGGTTGAAGCCGCCGCCGACCGTTTTAAGACGATGCGGCTGCTGGTCACGCTAACTCTGGCGTAGAGATCGTGGCTGAGTTTTTTTCTTAGCGCCTGATTCAATTGAGTAATTCTTTCAGATGAGATGGCAGGGCTGGATTCTTGATGGTGGTCCAGGATTGCCATCAGCATTGCGGCAATAATTGCCATGGCAAATGCTAATCTGATCAGTGCGCGGTAGTTGATAGTATTGGCATGGTTATTGTTCCAGCGCATTTTCTCACCTCGTGTTATTGACTGTCCTTATTTTACGCCGGTTGGGTTGCTGAGATAACGCCAAACATCGCGCTTTATAAATTAAAAATTAGAAAATGATGATAAAAATTCAGAAATTCTGTTGACAATGGTGGTTGCGATGATTATTATATAAACATAAATTAAATGCGAATTAGAAATCAATTAAAAACGTTGATTAGGAAGAGTAGCTTGATCAGCCAGCCAAGCAGAAAGCTGACGGTAGTTGCGAGTCAGCCGCGCGGTCAAGCGAAAATCACCTATGAGTTGGGCGTCAAAATCTTAGTAAGACGCACCTGGCAGCACCCATTACCGTGCCGATGAATCCAGTTTGATTGGGTTTGTTTGAGGTTAAGTTTTCAGCTTAACGAAAAAAGGTGGTACCACGCCCATGTGACGTCCTTTAAATGCTTTGCGAAAGCAGGCATTTAAAGGGCGTTTTTTAATTCGTATTCAAATCAAACAATTAAAAGAGGTGAGTGTCATGAAAGACAGCGACATTAGCAACATTCAAATTCAAAACGCGAAACTACTGAAACAAGGACACTCACGCCGGAACCATTATAATCTGCCAGCGTGAGGCAATTAAAAATGGAGGAATCTAATATGACTGAACAACAAGCAAACCTGACCGCAAACCAAGAAAAATTTGCTCAAGCACTGTATGATGCCTACAAGTCTGGCAACCCATTACTGGAATCAGAATGGGAAGGTGTCGTTACTGATGACGACACGGCCTATCGAGTACAAGATCGAGTGATGGCACTCAAGAATCAAGAAGTTGGCGGCTACAAGGTCTCATTAACCAGTGAAGAAACGCAAAAGATGTTTGACTCTGATTCACCGCTGTATGGCCAACAGGTAGCAGACCATTTCTTAAAGTCGCCAGCAGAAGTCAAGCTCAGTGATCGGATGGCTGCCCTGACTGAAGTTGAGCTGGGCTTCCGGGCCAAAGAGGATCTGTCCCCAGACGATTCGCTTGAAGACCTGATGAAGAAGACAACGGTGTGCGGCACGCTTGAAGTTCCGGACTCACGCTTTAAGGATTGGTTCCCTAGTCTATCCAAGTACAACGTTATGTCCGACTGTGCCGTGGGCGGTCTGGTCGTCTATGGCGAAGAACGCGATACGGATAAGGTGTTTGCGACGCCTGAAGATGCAGCCAAGGTTCACGCCGAGCTCTATTTCAATGGCGAGAAGAAAGATGAAGGGGATTCCTCAGAAGTGCTGGGCAATCCGCTGAAATCGCTGCAATGGCTGGTGGCTAAGCTGGCTTCACAAGGCAAGCAGTTTAAAAAAGGTCAGCTGGTATCTTCCGGAACGTTCGTCTTACCGCCAAAACTGGTTGCTGGCAAGTGGGAAGCCAAGTTTGATCATGGCTTTGGCACGGTTGAGCTGAACGTTACCGACTAGTGTTATGTTTTCCCTACCTGGTTTGTTAGTAAAAATGACAAAAAATCAGTTTAAGAATTGTTTAAAAACACAATAAGAATTATTTAAATCTATTAATCGACAAAACGTAAAAAAGCTGTTATAACGGGATTGGGCCCTCGTAGTAGCAGTTTTTTTTATTTATGCAATACTTGTTTTAAAAATAGTTTGCACTAAAATGATGATCGAAAACGATAATTTACATCTGTAAAGGAGTGAAGGCTCATGTGTACTGCAGCAACCTATACTGCTGGTGACCACTATTTTGGTCGGAATTTGGATTTGGAACTGTCTTATGGTGAAAAGGTTACGATCACGCCACGCAATTTTCCGCTGACTTTCCGCAAGATGCCAACGCTTGAACATCACTATGCCCTGATCGGTATGGCAACGACGGTCGACAATTATCCGCTTTATTTTGACGCTACCAATGAAAAAGGGTTAAGCATGGCTGGCTTGAACTACCCAGGCAACGCCGACTACAAGCCATACGCAGAAGGCAAGGACAACGTATCGCCATTTGAGTTCGTATCATGGATTCTGGGCCAATGCGCAACACTGGCCGAAGCTAAGGTTTTGTTAGACAAGATCAACCTGGTTAAGATCGACTTTAGCGAACAGCTGCCGCTTTCACCGCTGCACTGGCTGATGGCTGAAACGGCCTCTGAAAAGACTTTAACGATTGAATGCGATCGTGATGGTCTGCATGTCTATGACAATCCAGTTGGCGTCTTGACCAACAATCCGCAATTCGACAAGCAGCTGTTCAACTTGAACAACTACCAGTTCTTGAGCCCTCAGCAGCCAGAAAACAAGTTCAGCCAAGACCTTGAGCTCGACAACTACAGCCGTGGCCTGGGAACGCGGGGCCTGCCTGGCGGGATGGATTCAATGTCGCGCTTTGTCAAGGTTGCCTTTACCAAGCTTAACGCGCCTAAGGGAGAAACCGAAAATGAAAACGTCGGCAACTTCTTCCACATTCTGCACTCGGTTGAACAGCAAAAGAACCTGGATGGCGTCGAGAATAATCAATTTGAATTTACGATCTATTCATCATGTGTCAATGCCGACCGCGGTATCTACTACTACACTACCTACGACAACAATCAGATCAATGCCGTTGACATGCACAAGGTTGACTTGGATGGCCGGGAATTGATTGATTATGATCTGGCAAACGAACAAAACATCAACTGGCAAAACTAAGTCTTAAAAAAACCGCCTGGAAATATTTCCAAGCGGTTTTTTTCTGATCAGCGTAATTGATTGCCCAGAGCTTTTAAACCGTCATCATTAATGGCAGCCTCCATTTTGTCAATCCAGACCAGATGACCATCAAAAAGCCGATTGCTGAGGCCTTGCGCTGCTGTGCGGTTCTGCCGATCACGGGCACCGCAGAAAACGGTCGTGGGACATTGAACGTGCATCAGCTGATTGGTCAGGTCGGCGTCATATAACGACTGCAGCAGAGCCAAAGATGATTTTTTATCGAGCGGCCGGTCTTTAAAACTGCCTTGGGGAAGCAGTCGCCACCGAGCTGCCTGCCGTTTCAAGCGGGCCGTTGGGATTTGATACTGCGGTTTGACCAGCAGCAGATTATCAATGCGGCCAAACGCGGTAACGGCGACTTTAAGCGCGATGACGGCACCGATGCCATCCCCAATCAACGTAACCGGCTGCGGAACCTGGCGCACCAGCTGTTCAACGGCCCGCGCCAAGGTCTGGTAGTCTAAAGCCGCATCGCTGAATTGACGATAATCAATCAGTCTTAGCTGATGACGACCGACTTTAAGCTGCTGCCAAAATGCAGATGATTGTTTTAAATCAGGCAAAACGATGACCGTTCCCATAACTAGTGCCAACTTTCTATAGTGTTCTTTAAGAAAAATATTTTACCACAAAACGGCAATAAAAACCGGCGTGAAGATCATAGGCGTTATAATTGCAATATGTTAGATTAAAAGAGGGATTCAAATGCTGTTTTGGCTGTTAAGGCATGGCTGGCTGATTTTGCCATTTGTGTTCGTCTTTTCGCTGCCAGCCGGTTCGCACCAGAAGCGATGGCTGATCGTTGAACTGATTGGTTTGGCAGGATTGCTGATCTTATTGTTCTGGTGGTGGCAGACGGCGGGAAAGTCATCGGTTTGATTGGTGATTTTCAGCCATAGTCAGGTTGATGTCTGTGCTTTTTCGCGGTGAGTATTTCAAAATGAGGTGAAGATTTTGCTGACAAAAGATTTTAAATATCCAGATACCAAGGCCCATGAATTTGTAATTACGCGCTTAAAAGAACGCGGCGTTGATCTGCATCAGCTGGCCAAGATTGCTTTTGACCTGCAGCAGCAGTTTATTCCTGAATTAACGGAAGCCGACTGCTATGAGGAGCTGCTCAACGTCATGCACAAACGCGAGCTGCTCAACAATGCCATGGTGGCACTGGAACTGGATCGCCTGGCGGAAGAAAATCAAATCAAAGAACCGCTGCTTTCAATCATCAGAAAAGATGCCGGCGTTTTTGGCGTTGATGAGGCTTTGGCACTGCAGATCTCTGATATCTATGGCACGATTGGCGCAACGAACTTCGGCTATCTGGACCGAGTCAAATACGGCATCATCAAAAGCTTTGATACCGATGAAAACCATATCAATACGTTTATTGACGATCTATTGGGCGCGATCGTGGCCGCAGTCTGCGGCAAGATTGCCCATAAATATGCCTAGCATGATGGATCGTTCGGCAATTGGTCTTTTAACGATTCTGGATTCGATATTAGCAGCTGGCGGCAGGAGATTTCACTAATTAAAAATTCCTCAGCAGTGGCGTTTAGGGCGATTGCTGGTAAAAAAATTAAGCTTTTTTCACGAAGGTCAGACCTAAATCGTCGATGAATGTTCTATAATTAAAAACAATTCTGAAATTATTTAGGGAAAGAGATGACGGGAGTGGAATTTATCCTTTTGATGATCGGCATTGGCATTTTGGCAGGGATCATCAGTGCCGCAGCCGGCTTGGCATCGCTGGTAACCTATCCTTCGCTGCTGGCTATGGGGCTGCCACCGGTGACGGCCAATGTAACCAGTGCCTTTTCGACGATTGCCAGTGGCTACAGCTCACTATTTGCCTCGACCAAAGAGCTGCAGGGCCATCAAAAGCAGGTAAAGATCGTTTTGCCATTGGTTTTGGTTGGCTCGGTGCTGGGTGCCTGGCTGTTGTTTGCCTTGCCTGGATCATGGTTTAAATATCTGGTGCCAATCTGTATCGGCATTGGCGGGGTAATCCTGCTGTTTCCTCACCAGCCTAAGCAGGCTCAAGCAACGATGTCGGCCAACAGTCGTATGTTTGGCAAGTCATTGGTACAGCGTGGGTTCAACATGCTGTGGATCTTTTTGATTGGCGTCTACGCGGGATACTTCAATGCGGGCGCGGGCGTTTTGTGTCTGACGCTGCTTTCAATCATCAACCGTCAAGAGAGTTTTGCCATCAACAATGCCTTAAAAAACGTGGCAATGACGGCAACCAATACGACGGCCTGGATCGTATTTGCCTTGGAGACGCCGATTCGCTGGCACTATGTTTTACCCTTGATGATTGGCAATATTATTGGTGGCATCTTGGGCCCAATCATCGTACGGCACCTGCCTGGTCGACTGATGCAGATTCTGGTCGGGATCGGTGCCTTGATTTTGGCAGTTTCACTAACGATTCGCAATTTTTCATAAGCGTTGCTCAGCTGCAGCGCTTTTTTTGACCCCAAGATCGTAAAGAATGGTAAATTAAGAATAATCAGTTCAAAGGGGGATGCGCAGATGAAAAAGGATCAAGCAATTTTGGATTTTGTCGATCAGTGGCTGTCGGTACTGCTAAAACTGGATGAGCCGACTGAGGCGCTGTTAGATTCAGAATTTGTCTGGCAATGTCAAAAACTGCATTTTGATCAGCCAACGCTTGACTTGGATGCGGCCTTTCCAATCGAACAGCCGATGACGTCGCTGACCGGCTTGAAAAAGATCATTTCTAAAATCAATGACAAGATGATGCTGGGGCATGCGATCTATCGTCAATGGCAAAATTGGCAGGCCAAACCGGCTGACTCGCAAAAAGCCTGGCTGATTGCGGCCCTGCAGCAGTTAAAGAAACTGGCGCTGGCCAATGAATCCTTACCATTTGTGTTTCATGGCGTCATCGCGCATCTGGAGTTGATCTCTCAGGCTGCCACCAATTCACCGGCAAGCGTACAATGGCTGAAGCTCGGTCGCAATGGCAAGGCCGAGCTGCGCATCATGAATGATCAATACAAGCTGCTGACAACGCAAACCGAGAATCTGAAAGGTCCACAGCTCAACGTCTTTTTCGAGAAACTGGCCCTTTATTTTGCAAAACGGCATGATTTTAAGCCGACCAACATTGAAAACGAATGGCAGCTGACTTTGACGGCAACGAATGGGCAAAAATTTCAGACGCGCGGATATTGGCTGACCGACGCGACGCTGGGTGAGCTGGCTCAAGAGCTGCGGCAGATCTGGAATGGGGATGCCAAGCTATGGCTGTTTGATGGTCTGGTCCACGCGGATAAGATCGATCGGCTCACGATTCGCTATCATCGGCAGCTCAATGCCTACCAAGAAGATGGCGAGCCGGTTCAGCTTGATTATCTGGAAAGCATCGTAATCGACCGTGCTCGGCAGGATTTGATCTATCGCAAGCATCTGAGCGACGATTGCGCAATGGAGCACCGTTACCATATTGCGAATGCGATCGATGCCTTGCTGGATGTACTGCAGACACCGGATTTTCTGGCATACGTCAATGGCAATGATGACGACGTGGTGTTTGATCCGGATGACCAGCGCCGGTATGCAATTGAGATTCAAACTGCTGCTGGTCAGACCCGAATCATCAATGGCTCGTTTGATAAGCAGGGGCTGCCGGTTGATTTTCCCAAACTGGCCATGATAATCGAAGACTTCTTAAGCTTTTACGGCAACAATGAGCTTATTGATCCGGCACTCTACAATCATCAATGGCGGCGACCGGGCCAATATATCTATTGTGACGTCTCCTTTGAAGAGGATGGACGCACGTATTGCTATCGCACGGAAGACGAGCGTTTGGCAGAAGGCGATCTGGTCAGGGTTCCCGTGGGGCGGGACAATCATTTGGCAATTGGCCGAATCGAAAGAATCCAGATCGTCGACGGTCAGCACGTTCCTTACCCGCTGTCAAAAACCAAGCTGATCATTGGTCCTTATCAAGCAGATGAGGACTAGGACGACAGCTTGATATCAACCCATCAGCAGCTGCTGGTGGGTTTTAATATTTGAGTAGTTGCATCAAAATTGATCAAATAGCGCTAAACTATATTCTAGAGAGAATCTTTTCAGTCAAAAACCGCTCTATTATGTTTGGAATTACGTCTTGAAAGGATGATTAATTTGAAATTCAACAAGCAGCAATGGGAATGGATCTTTTATGACTGGGCCAATTCCGGCTATGCCATGCTGGTAACGACCGCGGTTTTTCCCATTTACTTTAAAGTCGTTGCCTTGCAGGGCGGCATCTCTTCGGCAGATTCAACGGCCTATTGGGGATATGCCAATAGTTTCAGTACTTTGATCATTGCACTGCTGGCGCCGTTGCTAGGAGCATTGGCCGATTATCCGCATGCTAAGCGACGCTGGCTGAATATTTTTACCTGGCTGGGGATCGTGACCGCTATGATTTTAGGCAGTCTGCCCGCAAATGGCACGATGGCCTGGCTATGGCTGATCATTGTCTATGTGATTTCCAATATGGGGTATTCTGGCAGCAATCTTTTTTATGATAGTTTTTTAACCGATGTGGCTGACGATGAGCAGATGGATGAAGTTTCTTCGGCCGGGTTTGGCTTTGGCTATCTGGGCGGCGTGCTCTCATTTGCCGTTTTTTTAGTCGCTGAATTGACGAATGGCTTTGGCATATTGGACGGCAATGGCGTGGCCCGATTCAGTTTTTGGCTCTCGGCCGGCTGGTGGCTGCTGTTTGCCTGGCCATTGATGAAAAACGGTCAGCAGCGCTATGGCGTTCCAGATACCGAAAATCGCATTGCCAACAGCTGGCAGCGCGTTTTGCAGACGCTGCGGCATATTAATCACTATCGTCAGGCATTTTGGTTTTTGGTGGCCTATTTCTTCTTTATTGACGGTGTTGACACGATCGTTACCATGGCTACGGTTATCGGTGAGGATCTGGGTATCAAGACGACGACGCTGATGATCGTCATGCTGGTAGTCCAATTGATTGCCGCACCGTTTTCAATGCTGTATGCCTGGCTGGCCAAGAAGACCTCAACGCGGCGGGCATTATTGTTGAGTATCATTGTCTACATGCTGATCTGTCTTTATGCCCTAAAGCTTAAGTCTGCCGCTGATTTCTGGGTGTTGGCGATTTTGGTCGGAACCAGTCAAGGCGGCATTCAGGCACTGAGCCGTTCTTATTTTGGCCGTTTGATTCCCAAAAGCGACAGCAGCGAGTTCTTTGGCTTTTACAACATTCTGGGCAAGTTTTCGGCAATTCTGGGACCGGTTTTGGTTGGACTGGCTACGCAATGGACCGGCAACTCACGCTGGGGAATCTTTTCTTTGGTGATTCTTTTTGTGATCGGTCTGGTCATCTTTTTGATTCTGCCACGCCTGAACGATGTTAAACCGTAATAGGCAAAATTAAAAATCAAACTGCTGGACTGCTGACTTGCGTGAAGCACGATTCTTCGCTATACTACCAGTGCCGTCTTAGCTCAGATAGGTAGAGCACATCCATGGTAAGGATGAGGTCGGCGGTTCAAGTCCGCTAGACGGCTCTATCAAACCGGCGATAATCTACAAAGGCTTTCTGCAGTTTGGGCAGAAAGCTTTTCTTTTTTGATGAAGCCGGTGGTCGTTTTTGGTAAGATAAAAATATAGTCTCGTTTTTGAACATTGAAGAAAGGGGAAAGACATGAGCTTTATTGCCACTTTGGCGGGAATTCTTCTAGCCACGCAGCTTGTTTCGCATTTGTTCGCGCGGTGGGGCATTCCCGATGTCATTGGGCAGATCTTAGTCGGAGTCGTGGCTGGACCGGCTATGCTGAATTGGGTTCACCAAACAGAAATGATCAATGAGTTCCAAGAGATCGGCGTGATCATTCTGATGTTTATCGCTGGTTTGGAAAGCGACTTGAACCTGCTGAAGAAGTACCTTAAGCCGGCAGTGGTCGTAGCCTTGATGGGGATGATTCTGCCGGTTGTGGTCATGGGACTGGCAGCTGATCTGTTCGGCATGCAGTGGTTTGAGTCATTGTTTGTCGGCGTGATTTTTTCAGCTACCTCAGTCAGCATCTCGGTGGCCGTTTTGCGTGAGTATCAGCAGCTCGACAGCAAAGAGGGCGCGACGATTCTTGGTGCAGCGGTTGCCGATGATATTGGCGGCGTGATTGCGTTGAGCGTCTTGATCAGCATGATGCGCGGCCAAGGATTTGATGGTGAGCAGAACATGAGTCTTGGTCTGACCATCTTTTTGCAGCTGCTGTTTTTTGTCGGCACCTATCTGCTGGTTAAGTTTTTGGCGCCTTATCTGATGCATGCCAGTCAACGTCTGCTGACGATTGCGGCCCCTGCAGTCGCGGCAATGATCATCTGTCTGACGATGGCTGCGTTGGCTGATAAGGTTGGCTTGAGCGGTGCCGTGGGAGCATTCTTTGCTGGAATCGCGATTGGCAATACCAAGACCAGCGAAGTTGTCAACCAAAGCTTCGTACCGCTTGGCTATGCCCTGTTTATTCCGGTGTTTTTCGTAAACGTCGGCTTGAGCATGCGGCTGGATCATTTTGTCGATTCATTGCTGTTTATTATCGTCATGACGATTCTGGCTTGTCTGACCAAGCTGCTTGGCTGTGGCGGCGGTGCCAAAATGATGGGTTTTGACTTTAACAGCAGCTACGTGATCGGCAGCGGCATGGTCGCACGTGGCGAAATGGCCCTGATTACGGCACAGATTGGCTATGAAGCTCACCTGCTTTCTGAAAAGTACTATTCAGATGTGATTACGGTGATCGTTTTGGCAACGATTCTGGCACCGTTTATCTTGAAAAATGCCTTGCAGAAGGTTAAGCAGACAGCGAAAAGTCAAGCATGATAAAAAGTCCCCGTGCAGATTGGCACGGGGACTTTTTGAATTGTCAGGATTCTGCAGTCTCTAAAAGCTGGGCTGCGTTTTGCTCGATCACCGAACTGACGGGACCGGCACTGATCAAAGTCAGCTCATGCATTGCGCGGGAGGCCATGGTATAGATCAAGCCAATGGCACGCTCGGCTGGCAGGTTTTGGTCTGAGACGTTCCAGGCAATCGCAGCGTCAAACTCCAATCCTTTGGCCAGATAGATTGGCAAGACGACAATGCCAACTGGCAGCACGCTGTCTTGGCTGTCAAGCAGATGCACGATCGACTTAAACTGCCGGTGCAGCGTTTGATAGACTTGTTTGGCCTGCGCGCGGTCCTTGGTTAAAACGGCAATCGTTGCGTAGCGCTCATGCAAAATTGCAGTCTGCTGCAAAAGCGCGGTGGCGGCATCGGCTGAATCAGCAGCGGCAATCAGTCGCGGCTTGGTACCATGTCTGGTAAACGAGATGATCTGATCACCATCTGGCAGCAGGCTCTTGGCAAAATCGGTAATCTCCATGGTTGATCGATAGCTGCGCTTGAGTTCGATCAGGTTGGGATGCTTGAAGGCCAGGGCATCGTTTAGCTGCTGTAAAAGCTGACCGGGCAGCTGAAGCGGTTTAAAGAGGGCCTGCTCGCTGTCGCCAAGAATCGTAAACCTGGCTTTGGGGAAGGCGTGCTTTAGATAGATCAGCATAGCCAGTGAGTAGTCCTGCATCTCATCAATAAAGACGTATTGGAAAGAACGATTCTGCCCGCTGCCGCTCATCAAGTCGCGCAGATACATCAGCGGTGCCGTATGCATTAGAGCGATGCGATGATACTCAAGCTGCTGCCGATAGCCAAAGAGCATGGACTGCCAGTCGCTGTTTTTGACTGCTGCGGGCCGGCTGAGCTGCTGCAGAAATTTTTCGTATTGGCTGTTAAAGTCGATGAAGTAATCGTTATAGATGGCATCATAGACGATCCGGAGCCGCTTTTTGGCCAGTTGATAGGAAAGATAGGCATATTGTTCATCTTCATCGGCAAAATCGTCAATGGTTTTCTGACCATACAGATTGTGCAGGCCAATGACGTCTTGATCGTTAAGCTCCTTGGCGATCCAGTCGCTTTTGGCAACATTTTGAATGCGGTTCTTCAGCTCTTTGATCAAGGCGTTTTTGGTTTTCAACAGGCGGTCGGCAATCGTCATGGCTGCTGGCTGCGCTTGATAGATCGACTGGATATGTTCAGCACTGAAAAACGGCTGCTGTCTAAAGTTCAAATCGGTAAAGCAGATTGCATCTGGGTGCTGCTGGAGAAATTCCAGATATGCCTTGACTTGATGCATGCAGTCGGCGCCTTCCAGATAATTGGCAATGTCAAGGCTGATAGCGGGGTTTTGCGATCGTGTCTCGTAGCGTTCAAACAAGGATTCAACGTTCAGCCCCTCAAATCGGCGCCTTAAAAAACCTTCCAGCGTTACCTGACGCATGTTGCGCTCACCCAGGCTGGGCAGCACGTCAGAGATATAATGGCTGAACAAAAGGTTGGGACTGAACAAGACGATCTGATCGGCATTGAGTGCGGTTCGGCTATGATAAAGCAGATAGGCGATTCGCTGCAGAATGGCGGAAGTCTTGCCGGATCCCGCCACCCCTTGAACCAGCAGCAGATCGCTTTTGGTATCACGAATAATATCATTTTGTTCTTTTTGGATCGTCGCCACGATATTTTGCATGTACTGGTCGTTTTGATGGCCTAAAGCTTCCTGCAGCATTTGATCGCCGACGGTTTCATTAGTATCAAACATGTTGATGATCTGACCATCTTTAATGGTAAACTGCCGCTTTTTAACCAGCGTCGTTGACTGAGTGCCAGCCGGTGTCTGGTATTGGACCTTGCCCAGCGTACCGTTGTAGTAGATTCCTGAGATCGGCGCGCGCCAGTCATAGACGATAAAATCGGTCTTGTCATCGTTCATTAAAGAAGCCGTCCCGATGTAAAGCGATTCTGGCTCTTTTTCACCAGGATCCAGAATGTCGATGCGGCCAAAATAAGGCGATTCCCGCAGCTGCTGCAGGGTCTGCAGCTGATGACGCAAGATGGTCTCGTTTTCGACCGTTCGCGCCACCAGTTGCCGCTGCTGCTCAAGCTCAGAGCGGGATTCGGCAATATCATCAACTTCATAGCGGTTGATCGAGGCGTTTTCGCCAAAGTTCTTTTCCACGGCCCGCGTTTCCTGGTGGGCACTGTCTAAGGCAGCCTGCGTTTTTTTGATCTGGGCGTCAATCTGCTGAATCGTCCAGTCAACGCGCTGCTGTTCAAGCTTTCGTTCTGAGTATTCGTCTGCCAAGCTGAATTCCTCGCTTTTCCAAAAAATTAGCTTAACTATTTTAGCACGTCCGAACATCAATTGCGGCTAAACCGAATTTTAATGGCAAAATCGGTGTTTATGGCGAAAGATAATGGTAACATTAAATGGATATTGAAAAAATTAATGATCAACAAGTAAAGCGGAGGTGAAAGTGGTGGAAAACCTCGCGATTGTTGACCTGGGATCAAATTCAGCTCGAATGGCGGTAACTGAAATCTCTCCGGATGGGAAGTTTCGGGAAATCAAGCGCGTTAAGGAAAATACGCGTCTTTCGGAAGGGATGGGTCATGAAAAGATTCTCCAACCCGAGGCAATGGAACGCACAATCCAGGCAATCAAGCACTTTAAGCGTCAGTATCAAGGCCTGCCCAATCTGCAGGTCCAGGCGATTGCAACGGCAGCAGTGCGGCAAGCCAAGAATCGGCAAGAATTTCTTCAACGGGTCAAACAAGAAACCGGTCTGACGGTCCGCGTTCTTTCCGGCTATAAAGAAGCATATTATGACTATTTAGGCGTGGTGCGCACCCTTAAGCTCAATCATTGCCTGATTCTGGATGTTGGCGGGGCCAGCTGCGAACTGGTTCTGGTCCAGCATCGCAAGGCAAGGGATTTGATTTCATTGCCAATTGGCGCGGTTAACCTGTCTGAGCAGTATCATCTGGGCGGCTACGTGCGCAGTGCCGATCTTTTTAAGGCCCAGGCAGCCGTCTGTGATCGACTCAATAAGATTCCTTGGCTGCGCTATGCTACTCGGATGCCGATCGTCTTGTTAGGGGGCGCCAATCGAACGCTGGCCCGGATGAGTCGTTCGTATCGGCATAAAAATCGCGGCTCGATTCATGGCTATCGCTTAACGTCACGAGTGGTCTACGCGACCTATCGCGAGCTTTTGAGCCGCAATCTGGCCCAGCGCAAGAAAATGCCCGGATTAGAACCAGATCGAGCCGACATCATTATTGGCGGCATGCTGCCATTAGTGACGCTTTTGGAGCGCAACAGCGATGGCCGCGTTATTTTTTCGGAAAGCGGCGTGCGGGAAGGAATTATTACCGAATACATTCAGCAGCGCGAAAAACGGAGTCAAAACGATGAAAAACAATGATCTTAATCATGATTGGATGCATGGCCTCTACCGCTTGCCAACCAGCCAGCGGCAGCAGATTATCAGTGATCAGTTTTCATTAGCGGATGATCAGCAGGCCTTAATGAAGGAGAATGCCAGTCAGCTTGGCAGTCAGCTGATTGAAAACTATCTGACCGACTACCGCTTGCCAGAAGGGGTGGTAACCAACCTGGTCGTCAATCACAAGACCTATGCCGTGCCGGTGGTTACCGAAGAGCCTTCCGTCGTAGCGGCTGCCTGCAACGGTGCTAATCGAGCAGCTTTAAGCGGCGGCTTTACGGCTCCGGCAGCTGAGCGGGCAATGCTGGGGCAGGTGGTTTTAAAAAACGTTGCAGACCCTGCAGCACTAAACAAGTGGCTGCTTGAACATGAAACCGAGATCCTGGCGGTTGCCAATGCCGCGCATCCCTCAATGCAAAGACGCGGTGGTGGCGCTAAACGGATCAGAATCAGACCGGCAGCACCGTTTGTCAGCGTTGATCTGATCATCGGCGTAGGTGAGGCAATGGGCGCCAATACCGTCAATACGATGGCCGAGGCAGTCGCCCATTACTTAAAAGAGCAGGGCTATGACGTCTTAACGGCAATCTTGAGCAACGCGGCCTTTATGAGCCTGCAGTCGGCTGCTTGTCGGGTCAGCTTTAAGAACCTGGCAACGGCAACGATGAATGGCGAAGTCGTGGCACAGCGGATTGCCGAATTAAGCCAGCTGGCGCAGGTCGATCCATATCGGGCGGCTACTCACAACAAAGGAATCATGAACGGCATTGACGCACTGATGATCGCCAGCGGCAATGATTGGCGAGCAATCGAAAGCGGCGCGTATGCCTATGCAGCAAGCAGCGGTCAGCTTAAAGGACTCAGTACCTGGGAAATTGACGGTGATGCCTTATTGGGCCGGATAAAACTGCCATTGCCAGTGGGAACGGTCGGCGGCTCAATTGGGCTTAACCCTTTGACCAGGCTCAACTTTAAGATCAATGGTATTCATTCCGCGGGCGAATTGGCCAGGGTAGCTGCCAGTCTCGGTTTGGCACAGAATCTGGCTGCACTGCGGGCTTTAGCAACCAGCGGCATTCAGGCTGGTCATATGCAGATGCAGTATCGCTCGCTGGCCGTTGCGGTGGGCGCGACGGCAGCTGAGGTTCCAGTTCTGGTCAAGCGTCTCAAAAAACTGCCGCAGGTTAATCAGAATGTTGCCAAGCAAGCACTTCAAGAACTGAGAAAGGACTCATTATGACAGAAGAACAACCAATTAAATTGAATCAAGAGGCCCAAAGCCTGTTGGATGCCGTTAATGCCATCTATCCGCAGGGCAGCGTCTTTGTCCAGTTTGAAGGTGAGAAATCCGGCTGGCTCAGACACGATCAGGCCCGTCAGACAACGCTGCCTGGCGGTTTGGTAATTACGGTGACTGATCTGACGGCCCCTGACTATACTGCTTCACATGAGCTGCTGCATTTATTGATGCTTTTACGCGGCTTTCCACAGATTTTCTTTCAGCTTTCATTAGGCAGTGAAGAGCTGGACGAACAAATGATGATCATGGCAACCGATCTTTACGATACGGTCATGCATCGGGTAGTTACGGCTGAGCAGCGCAAGCACGGCTTGATTGACGATCAGATCGAAGCAGAGTATTTTAAAGGCATCGAACATACCCTGACGCCTGAATCCGATCGGGCTGACGATGAGCGAACGATGCGGCTGCTGACGATTTTGGATGCTCTGGTCTTTTATGGTACCGGCGATCACCTGGCAGAATATGAAGCACGGCTGACCAAGCTTTATCCTGTGGCAGCCAAGGCAGCAGTGGCAATGTATGAAAAACTGGTCGAAAAGCCGATCAATTCGCCGTTTGACTTGCGTCGCAACGTCGTCAAGCTGTTTGAGCTGTTTGATGAGCAGATGACGGCCTGGGAGCTGCCTAAGCTGCACAACAAGGAATTTGTTACGCTGTCGCCGGTTTTAAGCGAACGGCAATTGCGGTTGAGCGTTCGGCAGGTGTTTGAGATTTTCCATTCCGACATGAAAGATCGTAAGACTGGCAAGCGGGCCTACATCGGCGTACGGCGCAATGATGGACAGAACTCGTTTACGATTCCGGCTCCTGAAAACGATGCACCGGCTGAATTCTTGAAACTGTATGATGAGCCGGTTGAAAAACTGCTGACGGATCTAAACGTGCCATTTATCGTTAGAAAATAACTAAGGAAGTGGTTTGATGGATGCTAAAGATCAAGAATTGTTCGATCAGGCAAAGCAGATTGTCTTTTTGACCGGCGCCGGCGTTTCAACGGCTTCGGGAATTCCGGATTTTCGCAGTGCCAATGGCTTATATACACAGAATCACAATGCCGAATATTATTTAAGCCACCGCTATTTTGAAACCGATCCGGATGGCTTTTATGAATTCTGCAAGCAAAATCTGTATTTTCCCGATGCACTGCCCAATCCGATCCATCAAAAGCAGGTCGCCTTGGCACTTCAAGATCGAGCAACGATTATTACCCAAAATATCGACAATCTTTATGAAGTTGAATTTCAAAAACAAGGTGCCAAGCCGCGACACTTAATTGATTTTCACGGCAACCTTTACCATGTGTATTGTGAAAAATGCGGGCAGACGGTACCAGTCAGTGAGTATTTAGACAGTCGGCTGCACCAGACCGATCAAGGGCCGCTCCGTCCTGACATTGTCTTATACGATGAAGGCATCAAGCAGGATGATATTCTCGATTCCGTTCACGCGATGCAAAAGGCCGATCTGGTCGTAATCGTCGGTACCAGCATGCGCGTCTATCCATTTGCTGGACTGTTGGAATATCGCAATCCGCAGGCTAAGGTAATGGCAGTCAATCAAGAAAAGCTTGACTTCCCATTTCCATTTGAGATGATTCAAGCCGATGCCACCAGCTTTTTTGCCGAACTGCGCGCTTAAAAGCTACTGAAGGCCCAGCCTGCTGCTGCAAGCTGAGCCTTTCTTAATCTCGATGCATGATTCCAAGGCGAAAGGAATGGTTTTGTGACCCAGATTACGCTTGGCCTGACGACCTGGTCAGAGCATCCCGCGCTGATTGATGGTCAACGGCAGACAACCACGCTTAATGAATATGCTCAGCATTTTCCGACCGTTGAAATCGATACGTTTTTCTATGCTTTGCCTAAATCGGCAACCGTCCAGAAATGGCTGACTGAGGTGCCGCGCGACTTTCAGTTTATCGTTAAGGCGCACCGGCTGATGACTCAGCATGAGAACCTGACCGAGCAGGACTCGTCATTAGCGGAGGTGTTTCAAAAATATCGTGATGCCATCATGCCATTGATTGCTGCTGGTCAGCTGAAATGCATCCTGTTTCAGTTTCCGCCGTTTTTTGATGCACAGCTTGATCATATCGACTATCTGCGGCGGATTCGTCTACTAATGGGAAATCTGCCAATCGCCGTTGAGTTTAGAAATGCCAGTTGGTACCAGCCAGCGATTCTCCAACCACTGACCGAATTTTGCCGCGACCTGCAGCTTACGCTGGTTGCTGCTGATGAGCCGCACGATACCTTGACCAGCGTACCGTTTTATCTGATCACGACCAATCCCAAGCTGGTAATGATCAGACTGCATGGCCGCAATCGCGAGGGCTGGGATCATCCGGACAAAGAGTGGCGAAAGAAACGGACGCTGTATTGTTATTCAAGCCGTGAACTGCAGGGATTGGCGACTTTGATTCAAAACCTTGCGCCGGCACCTCAAGAAATCTGTGTCATCTTTAACAACAACTCAGGCAAAGATGCCGCGCCAAACGCTTTGGAACTGCAGCGAATCTTGCATCTTGAGTTTAAGGGATTGGCACCGCATGATCCCGAGCAGCTGAATCTGTTTTAAAATCAAGAAAAAACCGCTCATTTTATGTTAAACTAAAGATTATTAAATCCGTATTAGAAAGAAGGGCCAACATGGCTGAACAAAAACCAACCTACTACATTACGACACCAATCTATTATCCATCTGGCAAGCTGCACATCGGCAATTCCTACACCGAAGTTGCCTGTGACGCTGAAGCCCGCTTTAAGCGTCTGGATGGCTATGACGTTTTCTTCTTGACGGGGACTGACGAACATGGTCTCAAGATTGAAGAAAAGGCTGAAAAACTGGGGATGGAACCCCAAGCCTACGTTGACGAGATGGCAGCCGGCATTAAAAAACTGTGGAAAAAATTGGAAATCTCCAATGATAAGTTTATTCGGACCACGGATGACTATCATGAAAAAGCCGTGCAAAAGATTTTTCAAAAGTTTGTTGACCAAGGCGACATTTACAAAGGTGAATACGTTGGCTGGTATTCGGTTGACGATGAAGAATACTTTACGGAAAGTCAGCTGGCTGAGGTCTACCGTGACGAAGCCGGCAACGTGATTGGCGGTAAGGCACCATCTGGCCATGAGGTGGAACTGGTCAAAGAAGAGTCCTACTTCTTTAAGATGAGCAAGTACGCGGACTGGCTGATGAACTACTACAAGGAACACCCTGACTTTATCGAGCCTCATACGCGGATGAACGAAATGCTCAAGAACTTCTTGGAACCTGGTCTGGAAGATCTAGCCGTTACGCGGACCTCGTTTAACTGGGGTGTTAAGGTACCAAATGACCCTAAGCACGTCGTTTACGTCTGGATCGATGCCTTGTCCAACTATATTACGGCACTGGGCTATGGCAGCGATGACGACAGCCTGTTTAAGAAATACTGGCCAGCTGACGTGCACATGGTTGGTAAAGAAATCGTACGTTTCCACACCATCTACTGGCCAATCATGCTGCATGCGCTGGGATTGCCATTGCCAAAGCACGTCATCGGTCACGGCTGGCTGACGATGAAAGATGGCAAGATGAGCAAGTCTAAGGGCAACGTGATCTATCCTGAAACACTGGTTGATCGTTATGGCCTGGATGCTACGCGCTACTACCTGCTGAAGGCAATGCCATTTGGCAACGATGGCGTGTTCAGCCCGGAAGACTTTGTCGACAAGGTTAACTTTGATCTGGCAAATGACCTTGGGAACCTGCTTAACCGGACCGTTGCCATGATCAACAAATACCAAGATGGCATCTTGAAGAGCGAAAATGCAGCGGCCACTGACTACGATCAGGATCTGGAAGCCACGGCAGCTCAAGCCTTTGACGAATACAAGGACTTGATGGACAAGACGCACTTTGCTGATGCATTGAGCGCAATCTGGAAGCTGATCTCGCGTGCTAATAAGTACATTGATGAAACTACGCCATGGCTGCTGGCTAAAGATGAAACCAAAAAAGATGAGCTTTCTGACGTTATGACGCACCTGGCTAAAAGTCTGCGCATGGTAGCCGCAATGCTGCAGCCGATTATGACGCACGCGCCAAAAGAAATTATGGATCAGCTCGGCCTGCCAAAAGAAGATATCGCCTTGACTGACCTGTCATTTAACGACTTCCCAGCTGAGGTTAAGGTCGTGGCTAAGGGAACGCCAATCTTCCCACGTCGTGATGTTGAAGAAGAAGTGGCCTTTATCAAGAGTCAGATGAGTGCCAACCAAAAGGCCAAGGGTCGCAAGGCAATGGCTGAGGCTGCCGAAAAAGCCAAGGCGCAAGCCCAGTTGCCAGAAATGAAAAAAGATATTCGAATTGACGTTTTTGACAAGGTGGATCTGCGGGTTGCTCAAATTAAGGCTGCTGATCATGTTGAAGGTGCCGACAAGCTGCTTAAGTTCCAACTGGATGACGGTACGGCTGAGGGTCGCCAGATCTTGTCTGGAATCGCGCAATGGTATCCAGATCCAAGCGTCCTGGTCGGCAAGAAGGTCTTAATCGTTGCCAACTTGAAGCCTCGTAAGATGCGCGGCGAGTTGAGTCAAGGCATGATCCTTTCTGATGAGGATGCTGCTGGCAACGTTCAAGTCGTAACGGTACCAGAAAACATGCAGCCAGGGACGACGGTCTGCTAATGACTGGACTAAAACCTGAATTAAAGATCTATGATTCGCATACGCATCTGAATGACGATGTCTTTTATGATGATGTACCGGCTTATCTGGCACGGGCCCATCATTTTGGCGTTGTTGAAATGAATATGATCGGCTCTAATGAACTGCTTAATCAGCGGGCCATTGAGCTGGCGCACCATTATACAGGACTGCATGCCGTGATTGGCTGGCATCCAGAAGATGTTGCCCGCTTTAATGCAAAAGCAGAAGAACTGCTCTTAGAACAGCTGACGGATTCAGTCGTTGTGGGAATTGGTGAAATCGGTTTGGACTACTTTAACGATGAACATTCGCCACATGACGTGCAGAAACAAGTCTTTGAGCGTCAGTTAGCGATTGCTAGGGACTTAAAGATGCCGGTTTCGATCCATTGCCGTGACGCCTTGGCTGATACCTATCAAATCCTCAAAAACGCGCACGTGGAGGAATTTGGCGGGGTTATGCATAGCTTTAACGGCGATGTGGAATGGATGCAGCGTTTTTTGGATCTGGGCATGGAGATCTCCTACAGTGGCGTTGTGACGTTCAACAGCGCTAAGGACGTTCAAGCAGCCATGCTGGCAACACCGCTCGATCATCTGTTGGTCGAGACCGATGCTCCCTACCTGACGCCAGTGCCATATCGTGGTCAGCGAAATGAGCCGGGCTTTACGCGGTTTACGGTTGAAAAAATTGCTGAGCTGCGCGAAAAATCACCAGAAGATGTTGCCAGGACAACGTATGAGAATGCCAGTCGATTATTTTTGAATCATTAATGAAAGGCCTTATGGAAAAGATTAAAGAAGTCATCGTTGTCGAGGGCAAGGATGATACCAAACAAATTGCTAAGGCCGTCAACGCCGACACGTTTGAGACAAACGGGTCGGCGTTGTCGTCAAAAGACCTTAGACAGTTAGCAAAACTACAAGCAGCACGTGGCTTGATCGTTTTTACGGATCCTGATTTTAATGGCGAACGGCTGCGCAAGATTATCAGTCAAGCCGTTCCAGGCGTCAAGCATGCCTTCATCAGACGTGATCAGGGCGTGCCGGATGAAGCACATGGCAGCCTAGGCGTTGAGCATGCCGATCCGGCAGTTATCAAGGAAGCTTTGGCACACGTTTATACCCAAGAAACCGCGCCAGCAACGGTGATTACGACTGCCATGATGCGTCAGGCCGATTTGATGGGTGACAAAAACGCCCGTGCTCGGCGCGAGCGGCTTGGGCAGCTGCTGGGAATCGGCTATGGAAATGCCAAGCAGATGCAAAAACGGCTTAATATGTTCCGCATTAGTCAAGAACAGTTTGAAAATGCCATTGAAAAAATCAATCAGGAGGAAAAAATCGATGAGCAGTAATCCGGAAATCGGCAGTCTGAATCGGACCCGAGCCATTATGAAAGAATATGGCATTCACGCTAAAAAGGGCTTTGGTCAGAATTTTTTAACGGATCTCAACGTCTTAAAAAATATCGTTAAAGCAGCTGCTATTACCAAAGAAGACAATGTGATCGAAATCGGGCCTGGACTGGGTGCTTTGACTGAGCAGCTGGCACAGGCTGCTGGTCAGGTGGTGGCTTTAGAAATCGATACGGATCTGCTGCCGGTTTTGGATGAGGTGCTTTCTCCGTACGACAATGTTAAAGTGCTCAACCAAGACGTGCTGAAAGCAGATCTGCCGGCGCTGATTCAAGAACAGTTCGCTGATCCGAGCCGGCCGATTAAAGTGGTTGCCAATCTGCCTTACTACATTACCAGTCCAATTTTAATGGGCCTATTGGAAAGCCCGGTTGCCTGGTCGGCAATCTGCGTTATGATGCAAAAAGAGGTTGCTCAGCGTTTAACGGCTCAGCCAGGAACCAAGGAATACGGCTCGCTGACGCTGGCGATTGAGTATCGCATGCAGGCTCGGATTGCATTCGGGGTTTCGCGTCACGCCTTTGTACCAGCGCCTAACGTAGACTCGGCAATCGTGGTTTTAACGCCGCGTACTCAACCGTTAGCTGCTAAGCCATATGACGAAGGAAAATTCTTCGGTTTCGTAAAGAATTGTTTTGCTCATCGTCGCAAGAGCCTGTGGAACAACCTCAAACCCCTGGCTGGCAAGGATGCTGATAAACAGGTTGTTATTCAGAATGTGTTGGCAGAGTTAAGCATCTCACCGCAGATTCGACCAGAGAAGTTAACCTTGGAGCAGTTTATTACTTTAGCTAATCAACTTCACGCCCAAAAACTACTTTAAAAAATAAATTGCTTTTTGGGATGTCTTGTGATAAAATTTGACTTTTTAAAGATTCTTGCCGTATAATGTTTCTTTGTGAGGTGAGAATACATGCCAACGACAATTGCAGGCATCAAGGAAAAGCTTGATGCACAGGTAGGCCAAAAAGTACTGGTCACGGCGCAGGCTGGTCGTAAAAAGGTTACCCAGCGTCAAGGCATTTTAAGCGAGACGTATCCAGCAATCTTTATCGTTAAGCTTAACAAGCGTGAAGGTTCTTTTGATCGGGTTTCTTACAGTTATGCCGATCTCTTGACTAATAATATTTCTTTGACATTCGAAGAAGCTGAATAACTCAGTAAAAGCATCGTGTTTAACGCGGTGCTTTTTTGTTTAGCAGCAAGGGAATCCTTAAGGCTGGCTTTAGTCTTTGAGCAATAGTTGCAACTCGGTCAGCCACATTTGTATAATAATTAAAATTACTTGTCAAAAAAGGGGGGTATGACCTTGATCATAACTGAAAAAGCTCCCGCCAAAATCAATCTGGCTTTGGATACCCCGATGCGTTATATTGATGGTCTGCCGCGCTGGAATATGGTGATGAACTCCATTGATCTCGCGGATTACGTTACAATTGAGACGCACCAGCATCAGCATCGTATCAAGGTTTATACCGACAGCAGCTTTTTGCCTAATGACCAGCGCAATCTTGCCTACCAGGCTGCCCATATTCTTAAAAATCGTTTTCACATTGATGAGGGCGTGACGATCAAGATTCAAAAACGAATCCCTGTGGCAGCTGGCTTGGGCGGTGGCTCATCAGACGCAGCGGCTGTCTTACGAGCACTTAATCAAGGCTGGAATCTGGGACTTTCTTTAAGAGAGCTTGCTCAGCTGTCGCTTTCGATCGATTCTGACGTGCCCTACTGCGTCTACAGTCAGACCGCCCATGTAACGGGACATGGCGAACAGGTCGAGGTATTAAGACCGTTTCCGCATTACTGGGCAGTCGTGGCCAAGCCTAAGATCAGCGTTTCGACACCAACGATTCTGCGGCAGATCAATTATGAAAAGCTGCAGCATCTGGATGTTGATTCATTGGTTGACTGTATTCAAAACGGTCGCTGGCAGGAATCGTTTGCTTATATGGGCAATGTTTTGGAGCCGGTCACGATGAATGAATATCCCGAGATTCGTCAGCTCAAGCAGCGTATGGAAAAGCTGGGGGCAGACGTGGTTCAGATGAGCGGCACAGGTCCAACCGTTTTTGCGCTTTGTCATAATGAGTCAAGAGCACGCCGGCTGCATAACAGCTTATGCGGTTTCTGTCGGGAAGTATATTTAGCCATGCTTTTATAGTCTAAGAGCGTCAGACGCGTTGCAATGCGGTTTGACGCTCTTTTATTCATTTTGCAATTATAAGTAATGAACAATAGCTGTCTTTACAACTATTAGTCCATTTAAAAACAGTCATTTTCAAAATTTTTTAAAAAATGATATTCTCATTCTATGCATTATTCTACTAAAATATATTCATAAATTGATTGCATAAGCATATTTAAGAAAACGTATTCATTTTATATTAAACAGTCGTTAAACCGTTGATTTCAAAGGATTGACAACGCTTACTTAACGGGTTATATTAAGAACGTAGTCAAGTAAGAAAACAAAGGAGTGACTGTATTATGCCAAGTCCAATTCATGTAACTTCGGAAATTGGCAAGCTGAAGACGGTTATGCTGCACCGGCCTGGTCGTGAAATTGAAAACATTACGCCAGATTCGATGTACCGTCTGCTGTTCGATGACATTCCATATCTGCCAATCGCGCAAGAAGAACACGATTACTTTGCTCAAACGCTGCGCGACCAAGGCATTGAAGTTCTCTATTTCGAAAAGCTGGCTGCTGAGGCACTGGCTGACCAAGACGTTAAGGAAGAATTCGTTGACCGCATGGTTGCTGAATCCGGCTACGCAGCTGGTTTGATCCACGACGTTTTGAAGGAATACCTGTTGGCCATGAATACGCAAGACATGGTTAACAAGATCTTCGAAGGGGTTCGTCGCGAAGAAATCGATCTCCCACACATGACGCTACAACAAGCTGCTGAAGACACTGAATGGCCATTCGTAATGGACCCAATGCCAAACGCATACTTTACGCGTGACCCACAAGCTTCAATCGGTGACGGTCTTTCCATCAACCGGATGACGTTCCCAGCTCGTCAGCGTGAATCCTTAATCACTGAATACATCATCAAGCACCACCCACGGTTTGCAGGTCAAGTCAATGTATGGCGCGACCGCAACCACGAAACGCACATTGAAGGTGGGGACGAACTGGTATTAAGCGACCACGTATTTGCTATCGGTATTTCCCAACGGACGACTGCCGATGCAATCGAAGACATCGCTAAGAACCTGTTCAAGAAGTCAAACTACGACACGGTCATTGCCATCAAGATTCCGCACAACCACGCAATGATGCACCTTGACACTGTCTTTACGATGATCGACTACGACAAGTTTACTGTTCACCCAGCAATCTTGGACGAAAACGGTCATGTTGACAACTGGGTACTGCACCCAGGCAAAGACGGCGAAATTACGATGGAACACCACACGGACATCAAGGAAGTGCTTAAGAAGGCCCTGAACAAGGACGACATTGACTTGATCCCAACTGGTAACGGTGACCCAATCATCGCTGCCCGTGAACAATGGAATGACGGCTCTAACACGCTGGCCATCGCACCTGGTGAAGTTGTTACCTACAACCGTAACTACGTATCCAACGATCTGCTGCGCAAGCACGGCATTTTGGTTCACGAGGTTCGTTCAAGCGAATTGTCTCGGGGTCGTGGTGGTCCACGTTGCATGTCCTGCCCAATTGTTCGTGAAGACCTCTAAAAGCAGGCATGCGGCTTGACCGCATTAAAACAGGCGCCGATCAATGAGATTTGGTGCAGATTAAAAGCGAAAGTTGGATCATCGCGATATGAATTCGCAACGGTACGACTTTCGCTTTTTTCGATTAAGAATTAAAATAATATTAGACAATTCTCAATCATTTATTTTTTAAGGTGTGTAAGGGTTCAGAGGTGGGCGATTGAGTAGGAGTCGAAGTATTTTTAAGTTATTTAAGCGGCTTTAGGTTTGATTAGTTTAATGATGAGTGTTCTAGTCGATCTATGAATAGAAACGAGGGGATATTTATGGATACTCAAAAGAAAGGTATCGGTAAGGGCGAACTGATTGCCCTGATCGTTAGTTCATGTATCGGTACCGGTATTTTCGGGATTACCAGTGACGTTGCGGCTGCGGCTGCTCCAGGCCCAGCTCTTTTAGCTTGGCTGTTCGTTGCCTTTGGTTTCCTGATGCTGGTGCTTTCTTTAAACAACCTGTCCAACAAGCGGTCTGACCTACAAGGTGGGATCTTTGCCTATGCTGGGGAAGGTTTCGGTCCGCTGGGTGAATTTATTTCTGGCTGGTCCTACTGGCTGTCAGCTTGGCTGGGTAACATTGCCTTTGCTACGATGCTGATGAGTTCAATTGGGACTTTCATTCCAACTTTTAAGGGCGGTCAAAACGTTCCATCAATTATTGTTGCAATTATTTTCTGCTGGCTGTTAACGATCCTGGTTAACAATGGTGTTGAAAGTGCCACCTTCGTCAACATGATTGGGACGATCTGCAAGATTGTGCCGCTGATCATCTTCATCATCATCATGTTTGTCTGCTTCAAGGGCGGCATGTTTACGGCTGACTTCTGGGGCAAGGTTGCAAGCAACGCCACTAAAGGCACGACGACGGGTTCGGTCTGGACTCAAATGAAGGGTACGCTGATGACTCTGATCTGGGTATTTATCGGGATCGAAGGGGCATCAGTCATGGCTCACCGTGCTAAGTCGCGTTCTGAAGCCGAACAAGCTTCGGTTATCAGTTTCATTCTGCTGGTAATCATCTACGTTCTGATTTCAATCCTGCCATACGGTGCGCTGACGCGGGCTCAACTGGCCGGCATGGGTCAGCCTGCTTTGGGCCACGTTCTGGAAATGACGGTTGGCCACTGGGGCGCGGTATTGATCAACGTTGGTCTGATCATCTCAACAATCGTTTCCTGGCTGTCTTGGACGATGCTGCCAGCTGAAACGACGATGCTGGTTGCCGATGACAAGGCAATGCCAAAAGCTTGGGGCAAGGTTAACTCCAAGAACGCGCCAACGACTTCTTTGATGATCACGGGCGTTTTACAGACGATCTTCCTGTTCTCGCTGCTGTTTACGGAAAAGGCTTATGAATTTGCCTACTCGCTCTGTGCTGCCGCAATTTTGTTCTCCTACCTGTTTGTTGGTCTCTACCAGATGAAGTTGAGTTCCGAACGTAAGGAATGGGGTCAATACACAGTCGGTCTGCTTTCTGCGTTGTTCATGTTTGCCTGCATGTTCCTGGCTGGTTGGCAAGAAGTTCTGCTGGTTACGATCAGCTTTATTCCAGGCTTCTGTGTCTACTACGCTGGCTGCAAGGAAAACAATCACAAGTTCTCTAAGGCTGAGCTGTGGACGATGGGCCTGATTCTGGTATTGAGTGTTATTGCCATCGTATTGGTATTCAATGGCACGATTACCATTAGCTAGCAATTTTTAACGGATGGTCGTCATTGACTGAATCAAGACTATTTAAAGGCTTAAAGACGAATTTAAATCGTGTTGGAATTTCTCCAACACGATTTTTTTATATAAAGGATTGCGCTGACGTACAAAATTAGGTAAGATAGTCACTGTTGCTAAATCGTAATTATTACCATTTATTTTTGCGAGGTGAAAAGATGGATCGACGCTTTTGGAAAATCGTGGCTGGCTTGAGCTTGGTATTGGCGGTGATTTTTGGCCTGGCAGCTACTGACTGGCATCCGCAGCAAAAATCACAGCGGCCGATTAAAGTCGTTGCCAGCCTGAATTTTTATGGCGAAGCTGCCCAGGCCGTTGCGGGAAAATATGGCCAAACTGTTTCCGTAATCGATAATGCGGCGGTTGACCCGCATGAGTATCAGCCGGCGACCGTTCAAGCCGAGCAAGTTGCCAAAGCGAATGTTGTGATTTTAAATGGTCTGGGCTATGATCAGTGGATGAATGATCTGGTTAAGGCTAATCAAAATGGATCACAAACGGTCGTTAACGTCGGCAGACAGATCGCCGGCCAAAAGAATGGTGCCAACGAGCATGTCTGGTACCGACCACAGACGATGAAAAAACTGGCGTACTATCTGGCAAAAAAATATGCCAAGCTTGATCCTAAGCATAAACAATACTATTATCGCAATGCCAAAAAATATGTCAGTTCATTGACAGCGATTGATCAGCAGATTGAAAAATGCCGTCAGCTGGCTCAAAAACAAAAAGTTGACGTCAGCGAGCCGGTTTTTGATTATGCCTTAGAGAATCTAGGCTATCAGATCAATGACCGTCATTTTGAAAAAGCAATTGAAGATGGCAACGATCCATCGCCAAAGGATATTCAGCAGCTGCAGCAGGATATTCAAGAGCATCGGATCGCATTCTTTGTTAATAACAAACAGTCGCAGAGCAAGACGATCGACAACCTGGTCGCACTGGCTAAAGAAAATCACGTTCCAGTTCTTAACGTTACCGAATCCCAGCCGAATGGCAAAACCTATCGGCAATGGATGTTGGGGCAGTATCGGCAGCTCTATCGAATCCTACAGCGAGGTGAATGATCATTTCTCTTATTACAGTTAAAAACCTGACTTTAGCTTATGGTGATAAGAATATCGTTGACGACTTAAGCTTTTCTTTGGCGCCTGGCGATTTTCTGGTCGTGATTGGTGATAACGGCGTCGGCAAGACCACGCTGGTAAGATCGCTTTTGGGACAGCTCAAGCCTAAAAAAGGCGTGATTGAGATGCCTGACAAACTGAAGATCGGCTATGTTCCTCAGTTTCGCAATCTGGATGAAGAATATCCCTTATCGATTAAAGACTTTGTCGCTTTAAATGCCGGCAAAAGTCTGCGCCCATGGCTGAATCAAAAAGAACGCCAGCAGCTGCACCATATTTTAGAGCTGACGGATCTGACACGCATTCAGGATCGCTTGTTGGGGCAGGCTTCGGGCGGTGAAAAACAGCGCGCCTACCTGGCACAGGCACTGCTTGGCAATCCGCGGCTTTTGATCTTGGATGAGTCAACAGCCAGTCTCGATAATGAAATGAAATATGAGCTTTTAGACTTGGTAGCCAAGCTGCAAAAGCAGGGACTCAGCGTCATCTTTATTACGCATGACTGGGATCTGGCTCGCAGTTATGGCACGCGCTATCTAAAGATGATGCCGGATAGCTATCAGACCGGATCGATTGAAGAATTCCGACAGGGGGTTAAAAATGTTTGAGTTGAGCTTTATGCGCAATGCGTTTATGGCCGGCACGTTTATCGCCATTGTCAGCGGGACGATTGGCGTTTTTGTGATGGCACGCAGCATGTCTTTTCTGACGCACACACTGTCAGAAATCGGGTTTGCTGGGGCTTCATTTGCGGTTTTTGCAGGGTGGCCGGCATTAAACGGGATGCTTTTGTTCACCATGCTTAGCTCGGTTTTAGTGGGTCAGATGAGCATTAAGGAATCTCGCCGCGAAGCTGTTATCAGCGCGGTCTCAGCTCTTTTCATCGGCTTAGGGATCTTGTTTTTGTCGCTTTCCAGTCAAACGGCCAGCTCAGCCACCAGCATTCTGTTTGGCAGCGTGGTTGGGATCAGCAGGCAAGAGGTCTGGCAGCTGGTGGGCCTGTCGCTTTTGGTGATGGTGGTCGTGATGATTGGCTACCGCCAGCTGAAGTTTGATTCATTTGATGCTGTCGGTGCACGGGTTAACGGCATCAACAGCACGCTGATCTCGGTCATCTTTTTGCTTTTGCTGGCATTAAGCGTCAGTGTGGCAGCTCAGATCGTTGGTTCGCTGCTGATCTTTATTCTGCTGACGCTGCCTGCTGCCAGTGCCAAGTATTTTACGCATGGCGTGGCCAAGATGATCGTTTTAGCAATCCTGTTTGCCATGCTGGGAACCTGGCTGGGATTGTATCTGGGGTATTTGACCAACTGGCCGGTGAGCTTCTTTATTGCGGTGATTGAAGTAGTGATTTATGTGACTGCCTTGATTTTTCAGCACTTGGTCAATGATTAGCAGAAAGTGTTAAAATAAAACACGGCTCAAGCTTTGGGCGGTGTTTTTTTATTTTCGGTCGCATCAGCCATCCGCTGGCAATCTAAGTCCGGAATTTCTCTTTTTTGCTTGATTAAATCGGTTAATCCTTTTAGGTGGCGCTGTCATTGTGATTGTTTGCCGAAATAGCTCTTAAGATTCTGAATAAAATTGCGGTAAAAGACGAACTATTATGTTATGATTTGAAGGTATCAATAATTATTAGCTCAAGTAAAAGAGGGAAATCACATGAAAGTCAGACGCAGTAATCGCTTGGTTGATATGACGCGCTATTTGATGGAACATCCACGGACGCTGGTTTCATTGAAGTTTTTTGGCGAACGTTACGGCTCGGCCAAGTCATCAATCAGTGAGGATCTAAGCATCATTCGGCGGACGCTACACACTTGGGGCGTCGGTCGTTTGGAAACCCTGCCTGGTGCCAGTGGCGGGGCCCGTTTGACGCTGCTCTACTCTGAAGAAAATGCTGCGCAGGTCATTGATGATCTGGTTAAGGCAGTTGACGATGACAGCCGGCTCTTACCAGGTGGCTATGTCTATCTATCGGATCTTTTGGGACGGCCGGACGTGCTTCGCGAAGTCGGCCGTTTGATTGCGACTCAATATGTTGACGATGACGTTGACGTGGTAATGACGGTCGAGACGAAAGGAATTCCGATTGCTCAAAGCGTAGCGATGTATCTGAACAAGCCATTCGTAATCGTACGTAACAGCTCTCACATTACGGAAGGCTCAACGGTCAGCGTCAATTACGTCTCGGGTTCGTCACAGCGGATCAAAAAAATGGAGCTTTCACGGCGGACGCTTAAAGAAGGTGCCAACGTAATCGTCGTGGATGACTTTATGAAGGGTGGCGGTACGCTGAACGGGATGAAGTCGCTGATTGAAGAATTCGGTGCTCATCTGGTCGGCATGACGGTCTTTGCAGAGGGTCAATTCAGTGGTCAGCGCTTGGTTGACGGCTGCACTTCATTGATCAAGGTTCAGGCCGTTGACGATACGACCAATAAAAAAATCACTGCTCAGCCAGGCAGCTATATGGAAGCCGTATTTGGCAATAAAAAGGAGAAATAAATAAAAATGACGCAACGCAATGCAATTATTCTCGCGGCCGGTAAAGGTACGCGGATGAAGTCCAAGCTTTATAAAGTGTTGCACCAAGTGTGTGGCAAAACGATGGTTGAACATGTCTTAGGTCAGCTGGAAGAAGCTAAGATCGACAACATCGTGACGGTGGTTGGCTATGGTGCCGAAACCGTTGAGCAGACGCTGGGCAATCGGACCAAATATGCTTTGCAAAAACAGCAGCTGGGGACTGGTCATGCGGTTATGCAGACTGAATCGCTGCTGGGTGATCAAGAAGGCGAGACGCTGATCGTCAGTGGGGATACGCCTTTGTTTACTGCCGCAACCTTCAACAAGATGTTTGAATACCATGAGCAGCGTCATGCGGCAGTTACCATTCTGACTTCAGTGGCACCTGATCCGACTGGCTATGGCCGCATCGTTCGCAATGACGTGGGTATCGTTGAGCGGATCGTTGAACAAAAAGATGCCACGCATGAAGAACAGGAAATTCATGAAATCAATACTGGTGTCTACTGCTTTGACAATCAAAAGCTGTTCCAGGCCCTTAAGCTGATCAATAATGACAATGCCCAAGGCGAGTACTACTTGACGGATGTCATCGGCATTTTAAAGAACCATGGCGAAATCGTCACGGCTTATCGAATGGCTGACTTTGACGAATCAATGGGGGTCAATGATCGCGTTGCCTTGGCGCGGGCCAACAAGATCATGCGTAAGCGGATCAACACCCGCTTGATGAAAGACGGTGTCACCATGGTGGATCCAGAAACTACTTATATCGATGCCGACGTTAAGGTGGGCCGCGATACGGTAATTGAAGGCAACGTTGTGATCAAAGGCAATACCACGATTGGCAGCGACTGCTTTATCGGCGCTCACTCAGTCATCAAGGATTCAGTTCTGCATGATGACGTCAAGGTCTATGCCTCAACGCTGGAAGAAGCTGAAATGCACACCGGATCAGACGTTGGCCCCAACAGTCATCTGCGTCCTCAGGCTGAGATCGGCAAGGGCGTTCATATCGGCAACTTCTGTGAGATCAAGAAAGCCTATATTGGCGAAAATACCAAGATTGGTCATTTGAGCTATGTTGGCGATGCTACTTTGGGTAAGAACATCAACATCGGCTGTGGCGTGGTCTTTGTCAACTATGATGGCTCCAAGAAGCATCACACCAACGTTGGCGATCATGCCTTTATTGGCAGCAACTCTAACATCGTGGCTCCTGTCAATATTGCCGAAGACTCGTTTGTTGCGGCTGGGTCTACGATTACGGACAGCACGGAACGTTTTGACATGGCGATTGCCCGAGCACGGCAGGTCAATAAACCGGATTATGCTAAGAAGCTTCCCTGGTAACAGTTGCTTTTTGGACTTTAAATCAATATGATTAGAGTGATAGAAAAAGTATGCAGATTTCGGAGGACCCCATGAAAGAACGTTATGCTGACCCTAAATTAAAAATCTTTGCCTTAAATTCCAACCGCCCACTGGCCCAAAAAATTGCCGATGAGGTAGGCGTGGAATTGGGTAAGCTTTCGGTTGACCGCTTTAGTGATGGCGAAATTCAAATCAATATCGAAGAAAGCGTCCGTGGCGATAATGTTTATGTTATTCAATCAACTTCAGCTCCTGTAAACGATAACCTGATGGAACTGATGATCATGATCGATGCCTTGCGTCGGGCAAGTGCCAATACGATCAACGTGGTCTTGCCTTACTACGGCTATGCTCGGCAAGACCGGAAAGCGCGGAGCCGAGAACCAATCACGGCTAAGCTGGTTGCCAATATGCTGCAGAATTCCGGCGTGACGCGGATTGTTGCCCTTGATCTGCACGCTGCTCAGATTCAAGGCTTCTTTGACATTCCAGTCGATCATTTGATGGGGGCACCGCTTTTGGCTGACTACTTTATCAATGAGGGCGTGGCTGCCAATGCCGTTGTCGTTTCGCCAGACCATGGTGGGGTTACGCGAGCACGGGCCCTGGCAGAGTTTCTCAAGGCGCCGATTGCTATTATTGATAAGCGGCGGCCACGGCCAAATGTTGCCAAGATTATGAATATCATTGGGGACGTCAAGGGCAAGAAATGTATCATGATTGATGACATGATTGATACTGCCGGTACGATTTCCAAAGGTGCACAAGCCTTGATGGATGCCGGTGCAGAAGAAGTCTATGCTTCAGCTACGCATGCCGTTTTGTCGGGCCCAGCAATTGAGCGCTTGGATAATTCACCGTTAAAACAGGTCGTGGTTACGGATTCGATTCAGCTGCCTGACGAAAAGCAGATTGACAAGATCGTGCAGGTTTCCGTGGCTCCGCTGATTGGTGCGGCAATCAAGCGAATCAATGAAAATCGTCCTGTTAGTCCGTTGTTTAACAATCGTTTTGAACAGGCTAACGAAGATTAAATCTAATCAAAAGAGTCGCTATCTAAGCGGCTTTTTTGATTTTGGGACTAAAAGGCGGTCCATGGTATAATAGTCGAGACAAGACGAAAAAGGAGCAAAAAAATGAATTTTAAAACTTTGCTGAAACGCTTGATGCTGGGCACGGTTACGGTTGCAGCCGGGATTAGTTTGGTTGGCTGCGGCAGCTCGACCAGTACGCAGTCAAGCGAGTCGTCATCTGAGTCGTCACAATCAACGACCAAGACGACGGCGGCTTCCAAGGCCCGCGATCAAGCAAATAATCAGATTATGTCTGGTCAGTATAAGGAAGCCTTAAAAACGCTGCTAGCGGTCAAGAATCCAGATTCGCAGACGCGCAGCATGATTAAAGATCTGCAGAAATACTTAGCGGCTCAAGATGCCTATAATGATCAGGAATATGATGAAGCCGTCAACGATCTCAGTTCGGTATCATCAAATTCCAAACCGATGCGTTCGGCATTCATCAGTATGAAGAACAAGGCTAAGCAGGCTCAACAGGCAGCTTCTGCCAGTTCCTCTGCTCAAAGCAGTCAGGCTAACTCCAGCAGCTCAAGTACGGCGGCATCATCCAGCTCAAGTTCCAGTTCGGCGGTCAATTCGGCAGCAGCCAGTCAGACCGGTATGGACGTAATCAATGCGTTTGCGGCTAAGATGAACTTTAACCAGTCAAGCTATGGGATTATTCCAGAAGGCAAGGATGGCGACGTATATACTTTTGAGGTTCGCCAAAACAACGATGATAATACCGTTGCTCATTTGATTGGTATCTATCAGTACAACGCTGCTACTGGCGCAGTTACCAAAATCAATTAACCGGTCTAAGTAAGAAGGCGAGAAATGGCATGAGTGAGGAAATCATTGCCCGTCCGTTGATTACGATCACCAATATCATCTGGAGCTTTAATCGGCAGACGCATGAGATGCAGCTGCTTTTGATCAAGCGGTCTGAAGCGCCGTTTAAAGATGCCTGGGCGCTGCCAGAAACGCTGCTGCGGAGTACGGAAAGTGCCGATGATGCCGCATTGCGCTTGATCAAGGATAAAATCGGGCTTGAGGTTCGGTCAACGGCAACGGAACAATTGGCAACGTTTACCGCGCCGCACCGATCAGTCGGTGAGCGGGCATTGGCGTTGGCGTACATGACTTTTTTGCCGGCAATGCCTAAGCTTAAGCCGGGATATGGTGCCGTGGCCGCCGAATGGTTTGCCTTTGAGAATTTTGGCCATCATTACTTATTGAGTGATGGCAGGCATCGGTTTGATCTTTCAAATACCTCACAGGCACTGGCGTTTGACCATGATCAAATCGTTACCACGGCTATTCAGCGCATTCGCAACAAATTGGACTATCAGCCAACGGTTCTGCAGGTATTGGGACCTACGTTTACGCTTAAAGAGGCACGCGAGGTCTATGCGCCATTTTGGCAGCTGACGGCAGATCAGATTGATAATTCAAATTTCCGCAAGACGCACCACCATCTTTTTAAAGAGGTTGGGACAGCAACGATTCGTAAGCGCAGCGGTCGACCACCCAAGATATATTCGTTGGCGAGCTTGCCAAATCCGTTGGAAAGGAGTAAAGTTGACAACAATTAAAGTCAACTTTACTTTTTTTTGCGAAAATTAAAGTAATTTATACTTTTATTTAAAGAGGTGAGACAAATGGCAAATGAAGCATTGCTGATTATTGACTACACCAACGATTTTGTGGCTGATGATGGCGCGCTGACTTGTGGCCAGGCTGCTCAGGCTTTAGACGAGCACATTACGCAATTGGCGGATGATTTTCTAAAGGCTGGCAAGTGGGTCTATCTGCCGACTGACGTTCATCAGCAAAATGACCCGTACCACCCTGAAAGCCGGCTTTATCCACCACACAACATCAAAGGAACCTGGGGACGCGAGCTGTACGGCCGGCTTGGCAAATGGTATCAGAAACACCAAGATGATGAGCATGTCGTTTTGCTGGATAAGACGCATTACTCATCGTTTTGCGGGACACCGCTTGATCTGCGGCTGAGAGAAAGAAAAGTTGACACGGTGCATCTGGCGGGTGTCTGCACGGATATCTGCGTTCTGCACACGGCGATTGCGGCATATGATCTGAACTATCAAATCGTGGTTCACGAAAAAGCCGTTGCGACCTTTGATCCGGCTGGCCAGGTCTGGGCGATGAAGCATTTTAAGAACGTTTTGAACGCTCGGATAGAAGATTGAAAGAAGTTTAGGGAGAAGAGAAATGGCAATGTCTGAAGAATTATTGACTGATCTGTATGAATTTTCAATGGCGAATGGCTATTATGCGACCCTGCCGCATGATCAAGAAGCGGTTTTTGACGTTTTTTACCGTAATGTTCCTGATAATGGCAGCTTTGTCATTGCGGCTGGATTGGCTCAGGTCGTTGAAGCGCTGCAGAATTTTCATTTTACGGATGATGACATCAGCTATCTGCGTTCATTGAATCTATTTTCGGCTGGCTTTTTGGACTATCTGGCCAATTTAAAGTTTTCCTGCACGGTCCGAGCAATTCCTGAGGGGACGCCGGTCTTTCCGCGCGAACCAATGCTGACGGTCAAAGGACCATTGCTGCAGTGTCAGCTGCTGGAGACGTTCGTATTGAACATCTTGAATCATCAGTCACTGATTGCTACTAAGTCGCGACGGATCTGTGCCGCTGCTGAAGGCCGTGCAGTTATGGAGTTTGGCGCGCGGCGGGCACAGGGACCAGATGCCTCAGTCTTTGGTGCAAGAGCGGCGGTAATCGGCGGGTGTACCAGTACCTCTAACTGCCTGGCAGCTAAGAAGTTTGGCCTGCAGGCGGCTGGGACGATGGCACACAGCTGGATTGAAAGCTACCCTGATGAGTTGACGGCTTTTCGCGCCTGGGCACAGGTTTATCCAGACAGTGCCTCACTGCTGGTCGACACCTATGATGTTTTGAAGAGTGGGGTGCCAAATGCAATCAAGGTTTTTAGAGAATTACGGGCTGCTGGTCATGAGCCGATTGGCATTCGGATTGATTCTGGCGACTTGACTCAATTGGCAACCAAGGCCCGGCAGATGCTGGATGAAGCTGGATTTGAAAATGCCAAGATTACGGCTTCCAATGCTTTGGATGAAACGGTGATTCAAGCATTGTTAAAAGAAGGCGCACCGCTGGACAACTTTGGCATTGGCGAAAAGCTGATCACCAGCTCGACTTCCCCGGTCTTGAGCGGGGTCTACAAAATGGCAGCGCTCAAGGTTGATGGCCAATGGCAGCCAAAGATTAAGCTCAGCAACAGTCGTGAGAAGGTTACGCTGCCAGGCGACAAAATGGTCTACCGGCTTTATCGAAAAGATGCGCCGGACCAAGCCTTTGCCGATGTGATTGCCCTGGCTGATGAAAAACTGCCTGAAAAGCTCTTAGCGATTAATGCTGATCCACTGGCAACTGACGACGAGATCGAGCTGACTGATTTTGTTGCCAAGCCATTGCAGCTGGAAGTAGTCGGCGCTAATGCCAGCTCGATTGAGACCGATGTAATGAAACTGCAGGCATCGATGAAGCGACAATTGGCACAGCTGCCTAAGGCTACGCAGCGCTTGGTCAATCCTGATGTCTACCAGGTCTACTTGACGCCAAAGCTGTTTGAACTTCAGCAGCGGCTGATTAAAGAGCACCATCAAAAGGCTCAGGCTTAAAAACGAACCAGTTGAAAAATCTTAAACCGACAAAAACGACGCCGCTTAAAGCAGTCTTATTGCTTTGCGCGGCGTCGTTTGTTTTTATTGGTAGATTGATCAGGCATTTAAAACGTATTTTTCGATGGCTTCGGCAACGCCATCATGATTATTGTCGCTTTCGGTAACAGCGTCGGCCATCTGCAGCGTATGTGGAATCGAGTTGGCCATTGCCACGCCGGTTCCGGCAAATTCAATCATCGACTCATCGTTTTGCGCGTTGCCGATTGCCATGACGTTGTCAGCGGTCAGATTCAGCTTATCAGTCAAGGCAGACAAGGCCACGCCCTTGCTGGTCTGCTTGTTGATCAGCTCGAGGTAGAAGTCCTCACTGCGAACGACTCGGAAACGATCGCTGAGTTCTTGAGGCATGTTGGCTAAAGCGGCATCGATTTTTTCTTTTTCGTCGGTCATCATGGCCTTGCCAATCGTAATCGAATCGCGCATGTGGTTCAGCTGATCCATGCTGCGGTAGCGTAATGGCATGGATACCAGATTGGATTCATAAACCGTGTATGGGTTGATATCTTGGTTAGGCGTGTAGATATAGTCGCTGGTCTCAATAATTGATGAAACGTCCTGCTTGCGGCAGTATGATTCAAAATCAATGTAGTCGTCAAAATCAACCGTGTAGTGAGCCAAAACGGTACCGTCAGTCGCCTGGGCCAAAGCACCGTTATAGCAGATAACGTATTCGTTTGCAGAATCGGCGAGTCCCAGCTGGTTGACATAGGCTTTCACGCCAGTCATCGGACGACCGGTACATAAAACGATCCGGACGTCGCGCTTAGTGGCTTCATTGATTGCGGCAACGGTTTGTGGGGTGATCTGACGCTGGTCATTGATTAACGTACCATCGATATCGATCGCGACAAGTTTAATAGACATAAAAATACCTCCTGGATCTTGGCACTATGCCCTGTCAAGGTAACACACGAAAAAATAAAAATTTAGTTTAGGCAGCCTCATTGCGGTAATCTTCCGCAGTGAGGTTGTTGCGTTTACTTGAGATTTCAACCGTATTGAAGTACTCAA
>SKEG01000426.1_pt1 | contig 45616 bp, 54 predicted proteins | sample 4826631 | NCBI WGS metagenome assembly SKEG01 (sample SAMN11008815, study PRJNA524170) | human gut metagenome | biome: Human fecal sample; material: Feces; isolation source: fecal sample from pouch patient p26, p34, p50 | host: Homo sapiens | place: Israel: Tel-Aviv | collected 2016-11-02
GAATGTAAGTTTACTTTAGCTGAACATTTTAGAAAGAAAAAACTAACCAAAACGAATGTAAAAGAATTACTGGAGGGAAAAGAAACCCTGGTAAAAGGAATCAAAAACAAAGAGAAAAAGCCCTACAATGCCGTTGTAAAAATTGGGGAAAAGGGATATATTGATTTTATATCTTTCTCAAAATAAACATAAAAGCCCTTTAAAGAGGGCTTTTATATATTAATCACAAATCACTTATCACAAATCACAAGTGATTTGTGATTGTTGATGATAAAATAAGAATAAGAAGAAATAGAAAGAAGTGAGTGATTGTGGGAAATTTAGGCGCACAAAAAGAAAGAGTGTGACAAAACATGGTTATGCTACATGTTTAAGGTAAAAATAGTTATGTCACAACTACTTATTTTTTTACCCAATCTTCTAGACTATAATTAAAATTAAATAACTCAATTCGGAGGTACTAACATGACTATACCTGACGCAAATGCAATCTATCCTAACTCAGCCATCAAAGAGGTTGTCTTTATCAAGAACGTGATCAAAAGTCCCAATATTGAAATTGGGGACTACACCTATTATGATGACCCAGTAAATCCCACCGATTTTGAGAAACACGTTACCCATCACTATGAATTTCTAGGCGACAAATTAATCATCGGTAAATTTTGTTCTATCGCCAGTGGCATTGAATTTATCATGAACGGTGCCAACCACGTAATGAAAGGTATTTCGACTTATCCATTTAATATTTTAGGTGGCGATTGGCAACAATACACTCCTGAACTGACTGATTTGCCGTTGAAAGGTGATACTGTAGTCGGAAATGACGTGTGGTTTGGGCAAAATGTGACCGTCCTACCAGGCGTAAAAATAGGTGACGGTGCCATTATCGGAGCAAATAGTGTTGTAACAAAAGACGTCGCTCCATATACAATTGTCGGTGGCAATCCAATTCAACTCATCGGACCAAGATTTGAACCGGAAGTTATTCAAGCATTAGAAAATCTGGCATGGTGGAATAAAGATATTGAATGGATAACTGCTAATGTTCCTAAACTAATGCAAACAACACCCACACTTGAATTGATAAACAGTTTAATGGAAAAATAAAAACAAAAAAGCCGTGCAAGCAATCCAAAAATGATTGTTTACACGGCCTTTACTATTTAGTGAATCCAATTTATTAATAATAGATATGATATACCAGTAAAAAATACACTAGCCACCTCTGGCGGTACTCTACTCGTATATTTTATTTACGACCTTCTGATGATAAAGGTCACTTCCCTGTCCCCAGAAAATAAAGCTTAGTGAAACATAAACGACAGCCAATATTATATTGAAAACATCGAATTTCGGATATCTGTCAACTGGTATGGTTGACTAAAAATACTTCCTACGAAAATGTAGGGGGTATTTTTTTACGAAAAAATACAATTGATTCTTAAAAAGAAAAATTTTTGATTGGCAAAACCATAACAAGTTCGTTTTAGGGTTTTGATTTTGCGATTGATGCCTTCTAAAGGACCATTAGAGTATTCAAATTTAGCGCTATTTAAGACATATTTTCTGTTTTGACGAAGGGTTTGAATAGCAGTATCCATTTCTGTATTGGTTTTTTGGTAGTCTAAGATGGTTGACTCTAGTAATTCACTATTGCGCTCGTTTAGGGCTTTCGTGATATCTTGGTAAGTTTGGTATACTTCAGCGAACTTGGAAAATTTACTAGTAATGAGATCAACAGCATTTTGGCGAGTCATATATTGTTTAACGCCGCGAAGAAAAACTACTTCTTCAGGGTGAAGATCTTCAGCTTTTTTATGGAATAGCTTCCAATGTGACTTCATAATTTTATATTCTCGGCTCTGTTTATCAAGTTGCTTTAGGATAGAGATACGACAATTGTCCAAAGCGCGACCAGCTAATTGTACAAGGTGGAAGCGATCAATAATGATATTGGCATTAGGGAAAAGGCGATAGATAAAACTTTGATATTGAGCATTTAAATCAATTACAACTGATTGAACGCATTCGCGTTCGGCTTTTGAATAACGACTTTCAAAATAATCAACAATGGTAGGTGATAGACGATCCTGTAACTTTGTGACAATTTGGTGGGTTTCAGCGTCACAACAGATAAAGGACATCACAGACTTAATTGAACGAAACTCGTCAAAACATAGATGCTTAGGCAACTTAGCCACACGATAGTGTGGTTCCATGCGCTCTAAGATTGTTCGACGAACACTGCTAGGAGAGCAGTGACACATTTCAGCAATAAGCTGACCAGATAAGCCTTTACGAGCTAAAAGCATGATTTGATTTTTGAGATCACTGGATAAGGTTTGATTTTCTTTGGTTAAATTAGTAATAGCACCAAAAGTAGTATGGCATGATTTACATTTATAGCGTTGTTTACGAAGCTCTAGTTCATATCTTCTCCCATTTAAACTTGCCAGTCGTACATGAGTTTTGCGAAAGCCATCCTTATTAACTGTGGGAAAGCCACAGTTACGACAACGATTAATCGGATAAGAAAGAGTAGCTGTTATTAGCGTTATATACTCTTTAACAGAATCGTTGTTGTGTTCAGCTTCTTCAACAGAAATAATTTTAATATTTTTATCTTTAATTCCAAGAATATTTAGGATAGAATCATTATGGGACATTTGTTTAACCTTCTTTCATGATTTTTGTGGTGAATTGATTGTATAACGAGGGGACAGCAAATGTCCTCTTTTTTGTATAAAAAAATCTGGCATGGAATCTCTATCCATACCAGAAAGTGTATACCCGAATTAAAGAGGCGTTTGAATAAAACACCATTGATAGCCGATTTTATAAAGAATAACATGGTTGCTTCGCAAGCTATTTTGTCTATTTTAAATAAAAAGGGTAATTACAATGATTTTCTTCTTAAGGTTGATAAAGACGCTGCTTACTCATGGGAAAATGATTATTTAGATAAGACCCTTACTTTTATTACATCAGAATTTTTAAGTGGAAAAAGAATACACGAATTATTGTTATTGCAAAAGCTTTTAGACAATGGTGTGAGTTCTAGATCAGAGTTGGAAAAACTAGTAGTTGATAATGGAAGTTACTGTAATGATGATGTATTGGATAGTGTGGAAAGAATTCTAACTCTAGAGTACTACAAACCCAAAAGTTATGATGATAAGAATGATAAAGAGAAAAATAAAACAGAATTTGCTAAGTTAGGTGGGCAAGCATTAATTGAAATCAGTAATAATAAGGAATATCGTTTCAATAAAGAGATCTCTGAATTATTGGAAAGTGATCCTGGATTTAAAAATCTCTTTGTAGATGTTATCAAGGCTGGACTATTAAATGCGCGTAAATATGATAAGGAAAATACCTTTACGATAGAAAAAAGATACACTAGATCAGACGTCAATAGATTATTGAATTGGCAGAGAAAAATACCAGCTCAAAGTATAGGGGGATACTTCATTGAAAATGGGTATTGTCCAATCTTTGTAACTTATGTGAAGAGTAATGATATAGATGATTCTATTAAGTATGAAGATAGATTTATATCTAATAGCAAAATTCATTGTTATACAAAAAATGGAAGGAAATTAGGACAAGGTGAGACATTAAAGATGTTTGCCGGAGTTAGCGAAGGAACTCCCAAATTAACATATTTACTTTTCGTAAAGAGATCAGATGCTGAAGATGATGATGAATTTGTATACTTAGGAACAGGTAAAGTAATAAGCAATTCTTTGAGACAAGAATACAGAAAAATAGATAAAAAGGGTAAGTTAGTAAATACACCCATCGTTTCATACGATCTTAAGTTAGATACTCCAATCTCACTTACAAGATATAGAATGCTGACTGAAGGAAGTAATGAGTAAACAAAGAAAAAATGTAGAAGAATTTAGTTGCTAATGAATAAAATTTACAAGCAAATTTTCTATGAGCACATGGAATTTAAGGTGTATGAAAGATCTGAAATAGATGAGCAAGGGAAGCCTTATCCAATCTTATTCATGAAATTATAATTTAGTACCTCATAATTGTTAGGTAAAACTGACAGTTATGAGGTATTTTTTATTGTGAAAATGAATTTTGAGCAATGAAATGAGTACGCTTCTTGCAGTTTCTAAGTCGCAAATAGCGGAACATTTAGATGTAAGATTCGTTATATTTAAAGTGGTTAGAAGATATAAGTCAGGAGGAAATTAGTATGCCAATTACATATAACGAACAAAGCAGAGAGTTTCACTTGTATAATAACAAAATTAGTTACTTAATTAAAATTTTAGCTAATGAACAGCTAGGACAATTATATTTTGGAAAGCGTATTCCTAATAGAAAAAATCATAACTATTTAGTAGAGAATACATATCGACCAGTTACTTCCTATGTTTTCGATGATGACTATTCATTTTCATTAGGAAATGTAAAACAAGAATATCCGGCTTATGGTACGACAGATCAACGACGTCCAGCACTTGATATAAAACAACCTAATGGCAGTCGAATTACTGATTTTAAATATGTTTCTCATAAAATTTATGCTGGGAAGAGAAAATTAACGGGGTTGCCAGCAACTTATGTAGAAAATGAAAGTGAAGCAACTACACTTGAAATAAATTTGTATGATGAATTAATTCAAGTTACATTGTGCTTACAATATACTATTTTTGAAAATAGTGCTGCAATTGCTAGAAGTGTGAAGTTTAGTAATGATAGCGATCAAAAATATCAGTTAAAAACGGCACTAAGTTTAAATTTAGATTTGCCAGATGCTAATTATGAATGGTTACAATTTTCAGGTGCTTGGGGTCGAGAAAGACACTTACATAAGACACCTTTACGTCCAGGAATTCAAGCAATAAATAGTGCTAGAGGTGCTTCAAGTCATATGCAGAATCCTTTTGTTATCCTAAAAAGACCATTTACGACAGAAGAACAAGGTGAAGCTTTAGGGGTTAGTTTTGTATACAGTGGTAACTTTTTAGCCCAAGCAGAAGTAGATGAATATTCAGTAACTCGTTTACAAATTGGAATAGATCCATTCCAATTTAGCTGGTGTTTAAAACCAAATGAAACGTTCCAAACACCAGAAGCAATTTTAGCTTATACTAGCGAAGGATTAAACCAACTTAGTCAGACTTTCCAAAAATTGTATACGACTAGGCTAGCTCGAGGATATTGGAGAGATAAAGAACGTCCAATTTTGATTAATAATTGGGAAGCTACTTATTTTGATTTTACTGAAGAGAAGCTATTATCAATTGCGAAGAAAGCAAAAGAATTGGGAATTGAATTATTTGTATTAGATGATGGCTGGTTTGGAGAGAGAACAAAAGAAACAGCAGGTCTAGGTGATTGGTACGTTAATCGAAATCGACTAAGAAATGGAATTTCAGGTTTATCAAGGAAAATTCATGACTTAGGGATGATGTTTGGTTTATGGTTTGAGCCGGAAATGGTCAATAAAGATAGTGATCTTTATCGAAACCATCCAGACTATATTATCGAAACGCCTAAACGACATGCCTCACATGGTAGAAAACAATATGTTTTAGATTTTTCAAGGAAAGAAGTAGTTGATAATATTTATGAACAGTTAGTTAAGATTTTAGATGAAGGTGAGATAGATTATATTAAATGGGATATGAATCGTAATATTACTGAATGTTATTCAATAGCTTATCCTCCAGAACAACAAGGAGAAATCATGCATCGCTACATTTTAGGTGTCTATGATTTATATGAACGCTTAATTGAACGTTATCCAAAAATTCTATTTGAATCTTGTGCAAGTGGTGGTGGGAGATTTGATGCTGGAATGTTATATTATGCTCCACAAGCTTGGACGAGTGATGATAGCGATGCAATTGAGCGTTTAAAAATTCAGTATGGAACGAGTTTTGGATATCCACAAAGTATGATGGGAGCACATGTTTCAGCTTCACCTAATGAACAGCTCGGACGAAATACACCATTGAAGATCAGAGGAGATGTTGCCTTCTTTGGAGCTTTTGGATATGAACTTGATTTAGATAAATTAAGTTCAACAAAGTTGGCAAGTATTAAGAAACAAATCGAACTTATGAAAAAATATCGTAGTATATTCCAATATGGCACTTTTTATCGCTTAAAGAGTCCTTTTGAAGGAAATATTGTATCTTGGATGGTTGTATCTGAAGATAAATCACAAGCAATAGTGGGATACTATAAGATTTTAAATGATGTAAATTGTGAATACAGACGATTATACTTGCCAGGATTAGAAGCAGATACTCTATATAATGTCCAAGAAGAATTAGGTTCATACTTAGGTAATTTTACTGGTGACGAGTTAGCTAATATAGGTTTGGTTACAACAGATGCCTCTGCTGGTCAAAATCAAGAAACAACTGATTTTTATAGTAAACTATTTATTTTAGAAAGGTGTGGAGAATTAAGTGACTAGACTGACAAAAAAACGCATAATGGCAATATCTGGAACAACTTTATGTGGTTGTTCTGTGGGAATTCTACAAGATTCAGCTTTAGGCTTGGATCCATTTAGTTGCTTTGTTACGGGAATTGCCAATATTTTTGGCAGTAGTTATGGAACTTTTTACTTAATAGTAACTTCTATTTTATTGCTTGTTGTAATCTTCTTAAAAAGAAGTTATCTTGGCTACACCACACTGGCTAATCTACTGTTAACAGGAATAATAGCTGACTATACATTAGCTTTTTTGAATGGTTTTGTAAAAGCTCCAACATATTTAATTCGAATCATACTATTACTGTCAGGGTTAGGTTTAATGTGTTTAGCAGCTTCATTATATTTTACGGCAGCATTAGGTGTATCAGCATATGACGCGATTGCTTTAATATCTGCAGATAAATATAGAGCATTACCTTTTAAATATCATAGAGTTATAACAGATGGCTTTTGCGTAACAATAGGTTTAATCTTTGGAGCTACTGTAGGAATAGGAACCTTAATTACAGCTTTCTTTATGGGACCTATGATTCAGTGGTTTAATAATCATGTTTCTGAGCCACTGTTAAGATAGTAAAAAAGAGTTTCTAGCATTAATGAAAATCATAATGTTAGAAGCTCTTTTTGTTGCAGTCTGAAGTCACTAGGTGTTAAACCATAGGTAGCTTTAAAAGTTCTTGCCAGGGAGTCAACTCGCTGGTAGCCACATCTTTGAGAAATTTCAAGCAAAGAAAGATTTGTTGATTCAATTAAATGTCGTGCTTGTGTAATTTTATAATTTTTCAAATAGGTTTGAAGTGTCATTCCTGTTACTTTCTTAAATCTCTTACCCAGATAACTTCTATCTAGTCCGATCATTTGTGCCAATGAAGCAGCTGAGATGTTAGGAAAGTTTTTATTAATTAAAGAAATAGCTTTCTCAACATAAACATCAGAAATAGAAGTGGTTGACTCACGAGATATAATTGTAGTATTGGAAATAATACTCAAAAATTCCAGCAAATAACTAAGATTGAGTAATTTCTTTGTTGTTGAATTAACTGACTTTAATAACAATAAATTAACTAACTCAATTAAACGTTTGGAATCATTTAAACTGAAAATTGGTTCACGTTGATTTAGTGGAATTTGCTGCATAAGTTGATCAGCAAAATTACCAGAAAAGCCAACCCATACATAAGACCAAGGTGTATTCTTATCGGCAATATAGGTTGTTTCTTGTCCTGGTTTAATTAGAAAACCTTGTCCAGCATGTAATTTGTAGATTGATTGATCAGTTTTAAATGTTCCAGAACCAGCTAAGATGTAGTGGATAAGGTAATATGGTCTAACTGCTGGTCCATACTTATGTCCACTCAACGTATCTGAGCGTCCTACATTTGCTAGTTGTAATTGATCACTTGGAACTGAAATAAAGTTTAATGAAACTGCTTTTTCCATTTAATCACCACGATTAATCATAGCATAAAATAATAAAAAAGACCGAGAAAATTCTCAGTCTAGTTTAAAGCATTAAACAAAATATACTTGTTTAGCTGCGATATATTTCAAAATTTCTTTCAGCTCAGCTTCAGTTGGATAAGCAAAATTATTCATAAAATCAATCTTGCCATCTTCTGCTAATAATGGAGAACTAATGGTCAAATCATCAGTAATATGAGCTTGAGCTTCACGTTGAATTAAAGTTTTATCTGTTGCAGCAGGAGAGCCATCTTTAAAATCAAGTTGTTTGAAATAAGAAATTAACTCAGCATAGCTAGGTAGCCACTTAATTTGATAATCTAGGCGATGTGCTAAATCGTCAATTTTTACCAATTGTTCAGGATCAAAAGGAGTCATTTCCAAATAAATTTGAGTACTATCTGCTTGTTCTAAAGTTTTCTCAATATTTTTTAATTGGCCAGTTTTAGAGAGATAATTATCACTATCATCGCGATCTTGATAACCTAAAATCAAGTAGTCCAATTTTTGTTGAGAAAAGAACTTTTTCCAAGCTTTAATACGTTTTTTGTGGATTCCATGAATATCAAATTTAGCAACATAGCCTAATTTTTGATGATCATGTTCCAAATAGAGAGCCATTGATCCCCATAAACCATCATCGCTATTGAGTGCAGTAATTTTTGAATCAGCAACAGACACAGCAAATCCATAAGGAAGAACCTTTAGATCTAAATTTAAATTAGCTATTAGTTCAAATTTAGATAATTTTTGTAATAGTAAAAATAAATTTTGAGATACAAATGTTTTTGCGGGTAAAGTTGCTTGCTGCAAATAAGCTAAGTTATCAGCTGATAAGTGACTAATAATCACAAATTTCTCTTTAGGACTATCAACATTAATATAATTGTCGAAAAAGATAATTGCTTCATCAGTTTCAACAAATTTGTTTTTAAAACTATATTCCATAATATGACCTCATTAAAGATTGACATCAACTTTAAATGATAATGGAGATAGGGCGGTTGAAGCTGTAATTAGTTTAGCTATCAACTCATTGTATTTATCAAGACCAATTTGTTGGCAAGCAATACTTTCTGTTGTTAGATAATCTCTTAGTTCTTGACCAGAAAGCGTAAGAGCTTTAGCGTCAATTTCATGAACTTTATTGTTAAGTAAGATTGCAACTTCTTTTTGAGTATCTTTTAGCATTTTGCCAAATTCTTTGTAATGTGCATCAACTAGGACGCCAGCTAATTTGTATACCCAATAAGCAGATTTGTCATCATAAGTTTCACTACCAACTTTATATGCAGGGTGGACATCAGTAGCTGCAGGATAGAATGGAATATAAGAACTTTGAGCAGTTACACCCATTGCTAACCATTGAATACCACGTACATCAACAGGCATACCACTTCTGATTTGTAGAATATGTGATTCTTGAGTGGCAGCCAAACTAATAGGACGGAACTTATGACCATTAGCATTATCATTGTTTAATGGATCATATGGTGTATTTTGGTAGTGAGAACCTAATACATAGGCAATATCATCTAAATGGAGTAAACGATTAGCTTTACGGATGAAAGGTAATTCTTCACTCATTGGATCTTGATCATTATCACCAGAAAGGTATTTTTGACCGTACCATACACGAGGAGTGCTATAAATTTCATCGCTATATTCATGTGTACCAAAGACATTACGGAAGTTAAAATTATCAAAATCAACTTCAAAATGATTTTGGTATACAAATTGTACAATACCCTTGGAATACATGAAATTATCAGGATCGTCAAGATCGACTTTTTGGATAGCTAATTGATTAGCTACTACTGCATAGCAATCATCTGGAATACGTTGTGCAACCCAATGATGACCACTACCACTTTCAAAGTACCAAACTTCATCTTCATCAGAGAAGAGGACACCGTTTGTTTCACTAGTACCATATTTTTCAATAATGCTTCCTAGACGTGCAACACCTTCACGTGCAGACTTAATATATGGAAGAACAACGGTCACCATTGCTTCTTCACTAATACCATTTTCAACGAGTGGATCAGCACCAAGTACACGTGGATTGGAGTAGGCACTTTCGGTAGCACTCATTGCTACACCATATTCATTAATTCCATCTTCTTCGAATAAACCAAACTTATCAGTCCATTCAGGAGTAGCAGAGTATCTAAATCTAACCTTAGGAAGTGGCATTGTAAACTTGTTATCGTTTGATACAAAAACTTGCTCTTCTTCGAATTCTTTATGCTCATGAACAGTAAGATGTTTAGGCCAAGCAGTTTTAGCATCTTCATTACGAGCGATGATAGTTGAATTGTCGGCCATTGCTTTTTTCCCAACTAAAATGCTAGTACAAGCAGATAATTTTTTTTGAATTTTCACAATTTTCGCCCCTTGTATAAATATTATTACTGTATTAATTCTAACATATCGCAAGAATGGATAAAAATAATTTGAAAAGTAATAGTTTTTTTGATTTAATTAAGTTAGTTAATTAAGAAAAGAGGGATTATTATGCCATTAGTACATATTGAATTAATTGAAGGTCGTTCAGAAGAACAATTAAAGAACTTAGTAAAAGATGTTACAGATGCAGTTACTAAGAATACAGGTGCTCCAGCAGAACACGTACATGTTGTTTTAAGTGAAATGAAGAAGAATCGTTACAGTGTTGCTGGTGTATTAAAGAGTGAAGAAAAATAATTAATAATTATAAAAGAGATTAACTATTGAAAGTTAGTCTTTTTTTATTGTCATTAAAATTAAGTGGGAAAAAGATTATCAATATGTTAGAATTAATAAAAATACATTTTGTGCAATTAGTTGAAAGGGGAATTAACTATAATTATGAAAAGAGAAATTCCAGTAAATAGTGAAGGACATTACACAATTGGGGGACTTGACTCTTTAGAACTAGCTAAAAAATTTGGCACACCTACAATTGTTTATGATGTTGCTAAAATCAAAGAACAAATTGCAAAGTTTAAAGCAGGTTTTGAAGAAGAAAATGTTAAATATCACATTTCTTATGCTAGTAAAGCTTTTTCAAGTTTAGCCATGTATGACTTGGTGGCTAAGAGTGGTATTGGAAGCGATGTTGTTTCTGGTGGAGAACTTTATGCAGCTTTAAAAGGTGGAATGGATCCACAAGAGTTGGAATTTCATGGTAATAATAAATCCCGTGCTGAATTAGAAATGGCAGTTGATAGCAATGTTGGTTATATAATTGTTGATAATTTCTATGAAATTGATTTATTAAATGAAGTACTTACAGAAAAGAATAAGACAGCTAATATTCTATTACGTTTAGCACCGGGGATTCATGCCGAAACTCATGAATATATCTCAACAGGTCAAGCTAAATCTAAATTTGGTTTTGACTTACAAAGTGGACAAGCAAGTGAAGCATTAGAAAAAACATTGGCTAACCCTCGTTTTAAAGTACTAGGTGTTCACAGTCATATTGGTTCACAAATTTTTGCAACTGCTGGTTTTGTAGAGGCAGCTAAGAAATTGATGGACTTTTTGAGTGCATGGAGAGAAAAATATAATTTTACAGCTGAAGTACTTAATCTTGGTGGTGGTTTTGGAATTAGATATACAGATCAAGATGAACCATTAGATGTAAAAGATTTTGTTAAGATCATTGTTGAAGCAGTCAAAGAAAAGAGTAAGGAATTAGATTATCCAATGCCTGCTATTTGGATTGAACCTGGTCGTTCAGTTGTTGGGGAAGCTGGTGTAAGTTTATACACAGTTGGTTCACGTAAAGATGTTGAAGGTGTTGGAAGTTTTGTTGCAGTTGATGGTGGTATGGGTGATAATATTCGTCCAGCCTTATATGGTGCTAAATATGATGCTGTTTTAGCTAAAGATCCTAATGCACCAATCGCTCAAAATGCCTCAATTGTAGGTAAGTTCTGTGAATCTGGAGATATCTTGATTAAAGATTATGATTTTCCTAAGACAGAACCCGGTGATGTGATTGCGATGTTATCAACTGGTGCTTATGGCTATGTTATGGCAAGTAATTATAACCGTAACCCACGTCCAGCAATCGTCTTTGTTGAAGATGGCAAAGCTCGTTTAGTTGTAAAACGTGAAAGTTATGAAGATATGATTCGCAATGAAATTCTTTAATTAGCTAGGAAGTGAGCAAGGTGGTAGTTGAACTAAAAAAGTTAGATATGAACCATTCACTTGAATTTTGGAAGTTAGCTTTTTCCGATCCTAAAGCAGAGTGGCGAAATTGGAACGGACCGTATTTTGATAATCACTATCCAACTAGAAAAGATTGGATAGCTGGTGGGGAACTTGATTATCTTGAAAGTGATATGCGAAAGGTAATCTATGTTGATGGTAAAATGGTTGGTTTAGTTTCTGCTTATTATGATGATGGGTATTTAAAACGTTGGTTAGAAGTTGGTTTAGCGATTTATGATGAGCGGAAGTGGGGTCAAGGGATTGGACACCAGGCTCTGGAACTTTGGATTGATGAATTATTTCAACGAATTCCACTACCACATATTGGACTCACAACCTGGTCTGGAAATCAGCGTATGATGAAGTTGGCTGATAGACTGGGTCTAAAGTGTGAAGGACAAATAAGAAAAGTCAGATACTGGCAAAATACTTACTATGATTCTGTTAAATACGGTGTTTTGCGTGAAGAATGGGAAAATAGATAAGAAAAAACGATTTCTAGTAATATAGAAATCGTTTTTTGCATTATGCTAGTTTTAAATAATTTTCAAGATATCTTGCTAGGCCATCATGTTCATTATCATATTCAGTGATATCGTTAGCAAGCGATTTTAGCTTATCAGTTCCATTTTGCATAACGACACCCCAACCAGCATAGTCAATCATAGAAGCGTCATTATGTTCATCGCCAAAAGCAATGATATTCTTTTTATCAATATTGTATGTTTTAGCTAGGAAATCAACACCTTTAGCTTTATTAACACCTTTAGGAGAAAGTTCAAGAATCGGATTCTTACCACCCCAAACACCAACTGTAATCTTATCGCCAAAGTTAGCTTTTAAGGTTTCAACAATATTAGGTAATTTGTGTTCATCAACTAACATAGTCATCGCAGAAGGATCTTTTTGCAAGTTAATGGCATTTAAGACTTCATTTGCTTTCAAAGTTGCTGGAAAGAAATCTGGAATAATATTATTAGGTTGATCAGCTAAAGCATAATTTTTACTTTCAGCAGCGACAATCTTGATTCCAAGTTTTTCTTTTTCAGCTACTAAATCAAGTGCGATATCTTTAGAAAAAGTTTCAATGTATTCTTTATCCCAATTTTTATGTGGAATATGTCCTAAAGCACCGTTGAAATTAATCATCGGAGTAGGAATATTCAATTCATCGTAAAAGTTTTCAGAAATACGATTAGGACGACCAGTCACGATTGAAACGATATGGCCAGCTTGGGCAGCTTTTTGTAAAACTTCTTTAGTATATGATGAAATTTTAGATTCGTTATTTAAAGTTGTTCCGTCTAAGTCAATCGCAATTAACTTTCTTTCCAAATTATTCACGTCCTTAATCTTAATTTTTACCTATAATAAAAACAGTAACGTTTTAAATTTAACATAAAGCTGTTAGAAATACTAGAGAGAAGTAAAGAGTTCGTTGTATAATTAATTCATTATATAGTAAGAAAAGAGGCGGAGTTCATGATTTCTATTATTACAAAAGAAATTAATGATTTACCAATCCTAGAAATTTGCGATAGTGAGAAATTAGGTGAAGAATTACCACTTGTCTTTTTCTATCATGGTTGGACTGGATGTAAAGAAAGAGTTTTAACTCAAGGTTATGAAATTGCTAAAAAAGGATTTAGAGTAATTTTACCGGATGCTTTATATCATGGAGATCGTCAAGAGGGCGATGTAAAAGGGCATGTTCTTGAATTTTGGAAAATTGTCTTAAATTCAGTTAAGGAATTTCCAACTTTGATTGATTACTATCGTGAAAATGTTGGAATTAAAGATGGTTTTGTAGGAGTTAGTGGTTTATCAATGGGCGGGATAACGACTAACGCTTTAATGACAACATATCCATGGATAAATGCAGGAGTTTGCCTAATGGGTAGTCCTAAACCAGTTAAATTTGCGAAGAAATTAGTTGCTGATGCGGCTACACAAGTTAAAGGAATGCCTGATACTGAAGTTGATAAGCAAATTTCAGCTTTAGAACCATTTGATTTATCTTTGAATTTAGAAAAATTAGCTAGTCGTCCGCTTCATTTTTGGCATGGTACAGCAGATAAAATGGTACCTTACCAAGATACGGTGGACTTTTATCGCGAAAACATAGGTAAAAGTTACACAGAAAATGTTACTTTAACCACAACGGAGAATGCGGGTCATAAAGTCAGCCAAGAAACAACTTTAGAAATGGCAAATAAATTTAATCAATATTATCAAAAGTTTGTCGGTAAGAGGTAAGCAGAATCATGAGAATATTTAGAAATAAGTTGTTGATCATTTTATATGTCTGCTTATTAGCTTTTTGTAGTGTTTGGGTGTTCTTTAAGATTCAAGAACGCGATATTGTTAATCAATTGAACAATCATAACCTTTCACAAAACGCCTATGAAGTAGTGATGAAAGGAACAACTTCTTTGGAAGATATTAATAATAAGATTTCTAACTCTAGCAAAATTGATGATGTTCAAGTTCATTATCAAGATAAGAAGAATAGTAATCTAACTTATTTCTTTGGAAAAGGTGATTACAGTACTACACCAATGGTTTCTGGCAGCTTTTTTGCTGATAATGACTTTAATTCAGAAGTTACAGTAGCTTTAGTAGGAAAGAATATTGCTAAAAAACTATACAAACCTAAAGATCAAGATTATTTAAAAGTAAACTCAGGTTATTTGCCAGTATTAGGAGTTATGGGAGAAAAACGAAGCTCTTCAAGTTTAGATGATCAGATCTTTATTTCAGGTGCAATTTCAACTTTAAAAACTTTAACAAGTAACGATTATCGAATTGTGATAGATTCTGAAAAACCTTTAGATGCAAAAGTTATTAAACATGTCTTAGGTGCCAAAGAAGTTAAGACAATATTTACTAACTCATTGGGTATTCCTAAAGGTGTATGGTTAACTTCCTTAGTTCGTAAATTAGTTGCGCTATTGTTTATTTTTGTAGCTTTCTTGGCAGAAGCAATTTTATGGGGTGTATCTTACAAGAGAAGATATGTTATCAAACGTGCAACGGTTAATCGTGCCACTTTCCAAGAATGGCAAGTCTTTACGATTTTAGCACTTGTAGGAATGAGTGCAGGGACAATTTTAGGCTTAATATATTTTACGCTATATAGTTATACTGGAACTATCATTTTTAACTCCTTAATGTTAATAACGGGAAGTATCGTTTGTTACTTAACAATTTATGATAGGATAAAAAAACAAGTAAAGGAATAGATTAGAGAATGGATTTACCTAAAGATTTTATTGAGAAATATCAAAATTTATTAGGAGATGAAGCTGAAGATTTTTTGGCTAGTTTGGATGAAAAAAGTGTGATAGGTTTTCGTTTAAATCCTTTAAAACGTCATTATAAAGATATAAATTATGATTTAACTGCTAGTGTTCCTTTCGCTCAAGATGGATTTATTGGTAAAGTAAGTGGACGTTCACTTGAACATCAAGCAGGTTATGTATATAGTCAAGATTTAAGTGCGATGTATGTGGCAGCGGTAGCTAATGCACAACCAGGGGATAAGGTGTTGGATTTGTGTGCAGCACCTGGAGGAAAATCTACGCAACTTGCTGAACAACTCAATAATCAAGGGTTATTGGTAAGTAATGAAATTAATACTAAACGTGCTAAAATCCTGGCAGAAAACATGGAACGTATAGGTGCCAAGAATGTAATTATCACCAATGAATCGCCAGATAACCTTGCAAAAGTATTCAAGGGATATTTTGATAAGATTGTAGTTGATGCCCCTTGTTCTGGTGAGGGAATGTTTCGTAAGGATCATAGTGCAGTTAAGTATTGGCACAAGGACTATCCTGCTGAATGTGCTCATCGCCAAAAATTAATTTTAGAAGAAGCGATGAAAATGCTCAAAACAGGGGGAGAGTTAGTTTACTCAACTTGTACATTTGCTCCAGAAGAAGACGAGCAAATTGTAGCTTGGTTACTAGAAAACTATGATTTAACTTTAGAACCAATTACTAAATATGATGGCATGGATAGTGGTCGCCCAGAATTTGCAGATGGCAATGAAGACTTAACAAAGACAATTCGTTTAATGCCACATCATTTTGAAGGTGAAGGTCAATTTTTAGCTAAGTTAAAATTTAACGGGGAAGCTGCAAGCGTAGCTAAAAAGAAGTCTAAGAAGAAAAAGAAAAGTAAAACTATTTCAACTGATGAGTTGGACTTATGGCACAAATTTGTAGCCGATTTTTCAAGTCAGGAATTGAACTTTGCTGATCAAGATTTACGTATTAATGGTGATTATCTTTATTATTACAATAAAAATTGGTTAGATATTAATAAATTAAAATACGTTCGACCAGGTTTGATGTTGGGGACTTTTAAGAAAAATCGTTTTGAACCTAGTTATGCCTTAGCCCTAGCAGTACAAGAAGTGGCTGAAGAAAATGTAATTGAGTTAACCAAAGATCAATGGACAGAGTATGTAGCTGGTAATACTATCTTTTTGAGTGGCAATACTAGAAAAAACGGTTGGTATTTACTACGTTGTGAAGAAAAGAATTTTGCATTTGGTAAATTAGTTAATGGAACTATAAAGAATTTTTTCCCTAAAGGATTAAGATTTCAAGCTTAAGGAGGGATTACTATGAATATTAAGAAAATAAATAATAGTGATGAAGATATAAAAAAATTACAGACAATAGCAAAACAAACCTTTACAGAAACATTTGGTAGTCAAAATACTGCTGAAGATTTAGCGAAGTTTCTTAGTGAAGAATATGCTTTTGATAAGTTAAAAGCTGAAGTGGAAAATCCAGAATCATTTTATTATTTCTGTTATTTTGAGGATGAACTTGCAGGATATTTAAAATTGAATGTTTGTGCAGCTCAAACAGAACCAGATTATCCAGAAGCACTAGAAATTCAAAGGATATATGTATTGCAAAAATATCAAGGAAAAAGAATTGGTCTAGCTATGATGCAACAAGCGTTAGCAGTAGCAGAAGAATTAAAGAAACCGCAAGTTTGGCTAGGTGTTTGGAAAAATAACTTGAAGGCGCAAGCTTTTTATCAAAAATTTGGTTTCAAAAAAGTTGGCTCACATGATTTTATTTTGGGCGATGATATACAAAAGGATTATATATTGGTGAAGGAATTATGAAAAATTTAAACTTTTAATGCGTTCTTCGTATTTAATTGTATTATTAGAAATATTCTACTATTTAAGGATAGCTCCCAAAGTAGTCGGAACACATTTTGTTGGTGACAACAGTCCTGATAGTTTCGGAAGTAAATACCAACTTTTTTTCTGGGAATTATTGATATTAATTTTAGGTGAAAGTATTATTTTTGTAGAAAAAAACTAGCGTACAAAAAATGAGTTAGATAATCTACCGAAACTCTTGCCAAGAGAATATAGATTATTAATAATACCGGTAGTTATCATTATTCTTGCCGGTTTTGTGATGTACCAGCAAGTAAGTATATAAGATGTAATAAGAAGTGATTATGACGAATGTTGTAATTAACTTCTTATTTTTAGTTGTTGACATTAAAACAACATGGGAGTATATTATAGTTGTTAATTATAAAACAACATGTTAGGAGAGATATTATGAAATATGGTATTACAGCAGCAACAGGTCATTTTGGTCAAGTTGCAGTTAAGGAATTAGTGGGTTTAGTAGGAGCAGACAATGTTGTCGCAATTGCACGTAACTTAGAAAAAGCTAAGCAATTACTTCCTGATGATATTGAAATTCGTCAAGGTGATTATGATGATAAGAATAGTTTAGTTTCAGCTTTTGAAGGACTAGATAAGGTATTATTTATTTCGTCTCAACCGGGTGGTAAAATTTTCCGTCTAGAACAGCATACAAATGTAGTAGATGCTTTGAAAGAAGCAAAAGTAAAATTTGTGGCATATACAAGTTTCCCACATGCTGATCAAGCTAAGTCTGCATTAGCTAGTGATCACACCGCAACTGAAAAATTAATCGTAGAAAGTGGCATTAAACATTCATTCTTGCGTAACAACTGGTATTTAGAAAACGAAGCCGGTTTCTTAAATGGGGAAGATATTGTTTATGCTGCTGGTGATGGTAAAGTAGGTTGGGCATTAGAACGTGAATATGCAGAAGGTGCAGTAAAAGTACTTGTTAGCGATGAAACAAAAGATGTCTATGAATTTGCTGGTGCAAGTAGAAGCTATGCAGATTTAGCTAAGGCTGTCGGCGAAGTTTACGGTAAGGAAATCGCAGTAACAAATGTTGCTAGTGATGACTATAAGGCAGATTTAGAAAAAGCTGGTCTAGACGAAAATACAATTGGATTCATTTTAATGATTCAAGATCTAATCAAGCAAGGTGAACTTACAGAAGAAACTTCTGATTTGGTAGATGTATTGGGTCATGAATTAAAAGCTTTGCCAGAAGCTATTAAAGAAGTTATTAGTCGTTAATTTGTTGAGTATTAACTATACCTTTGTTAAAATGAAGAAAGTTAGATTTGAGAGGTATAGCGATGAAATATTCATATAAACTAAGCGATGCAATTCATATTTTAACATATGTTGATATATACAAAAATGATGATTTAAGCAGTGCTAGAATTGCAGCAAGTATTGAAGCTAATGCTAGTGTTGTGAGAAATTTAATGTCGAAATTAAAAAAAGCAGGACTGTTAAATAATCAGCCAGGCGTAGCCAGAGCAAGTTTAGCCAAGCCAGCAAGTGAAATTTCAGTCTTAGATGTCTATCGTGCAATTACATCAACAGCTAGTTTGTTACATGTTGATCCTAAGACTAATCCTAATTGTGTGGTAGGTGCCAATATCCAAAATACATTGGAAGAAGTATATCAGAGAGTGCAAAATGCTGCAGAGTTAGAGATGAGCCAGATTAGTATTCAAGATGTAATTGATGGAGTGCTAGAGAGCGAAAGATTGAAACAGAAGGCTGGTGGCGATGATGACATCCTTGATTAAGGGCATTAATCTAGATGCTGCAGGGCGATGTAAACATTACCACAAAGATGCAGACATTGCGGCTTTAAAATGTAGTCAATGCGATGAATATTATGCTTGTTATCAATGCCATGATAGCTTGGAAGATCATAAATTTGTAGCAAGCAATAAAGATGATTATCCTGTGATGTGTGGCGTGTGTCGACATTTATTGACCTTTGACGAATATACAAGTGGTGAATGTCCTAATTGTCATCATGGGTTTAATCCACGATGTAAATTGCATTATGAAATATATTTTGAAGACTAAGGCCAATTTCAGTTGGCTTAAAGTTGTTAATTATCTTTGATTAGGCTTAAATGTAAAATACAATAATTGTTAAGATGGCTTGAAATCATGTTGTGAGAAGCATGAGTTTTAGGCTATTTTTTTGTGCTTTCGTCTCGATTTTCTTTCTCAATAGGTAAATAGCTTGTAGGTAGAATAGTTTAATGGTTTAATTTGATTAAACAAAGAGAAAGTGTAGGTAAATAATGAAAGCAGCATATATTGAACATTATGGACAAGAACAGTTAACTTTAGGTCAACTACCTAAACCTAAGATTACTTCAGCTAAACAAGTTTTAGTCAAAGTTCTCAAAGCAAGTGTTAATCCAGTTGACCTGAAAATTCAATCTGGGAAATTACGTCCGTTATTACATTTTCCAATGCCACTTATTTTGGGTAATGATTATGTGGGAATTGTTGAAGATATTGGAGAAGATGTTAAATCAGTAGAAATTGGGCAATTGGTATTTGGACGCATCAACAAGAAACAAATTGGAACTTTTTGTGAATATTTAGTTGATGAAGAAAATAATCTCACTGCAGTCCCATCAGCATTGACACTCCAAGCAGCAGCAGGGTTGCCATTAGTTGGTTTAACTGCTTATCAAGCACTATTCGAGAAAATGAAAGCTAAGAGTGGACAATCGATATTAATTCATGCAGGAGCTGGAGGAGTAGGAAGCTTGTTAATTCAACTGGCTAAGATGCAGGGTCTGACAGTTATTACTACTGCGAGTCAACGAAATCATGCTTGGCTGTATTCTCTAGGAGCTGATCAAGTTATAGATTATCATAAAAATGATTTTACTGAAGTTTGCCCGCCGGTTGATTATGTTTTTGACACTATTGGACAAGAAACATTATTACGCTCTTTTAAGGTAGTTAAGCCAGGCGGGAAAGTAGTATCTGTTTCAGGATTACCAGATGAAAAATTCGCTAAAGACTATGGTTTGAATATAATTTGGCAAAAGTTATTTAAGTTAGGTAGTTACAAGATAAGGAAAGCTAGTCAAAAAGCTAAAGCAGATTACGAGTTTTTGTTCATGCATCCTGATGGAAAACAACTAGAGAAATTAGGTAAATTAGTCGCAGATAAGGAATTGGAAGTCAGACTTGATAAAGAATTTGCCTTTGATGATTTACAAGCGGCTTGTGATTATGTAGCAACTGGCCACGCTAATGGTAAAGTGATTATAGATGTAGTGGGATAAGAGCAGAATCTAGAGCAAATAGTTTTTTTATACTAGGCTCTTTTAGCGTATAATGTTATATTGGAGGTTTATTACATATGTAAAAATCTTATCTATATTGTGAGAGGTGTTAGATATGAGTACGTTTAATGAATTGGTTAATCAAATAGATGATCAGTTGACCAATCAAAGAGATAGAGGCACAGCTTTTGAGAAGTTAGCTGTGGCTTACTTGAAAAATGAACCGGCATTTAAAAATAAATACAGTAATGTTTGGATGTTAAATGAGGTTCCTGATGAATTTCAAATTTCAAAACAAGATACTGGGGTTGATATTGTTGCCCAAGATCGAGTAACAGGAAAGTTGACTGCTGTTCAAGCCAAGTATTATAAAGGAAAAGTTGGCAAAGATACAATTAATTCTTTTATTGCCGAAACTGGAAAAGAATATTATACAGATGGAATGATTATTTCATCTACTGATGATTGGAATAAAAATGCAAAAAAGGCAACAGAAGAATTATCAAAAGATATTGCAATTATAGGGTTATCTCAATTACAAAATGCTAACTTTGATTGGCAACTATTTGATTTTGATTCTTACAAGAAAGATTTAACATATAAAGCTAAAAAATTACGTGATTATCAAAAAGAAGCTATCTCTAATGCTTTGGCTTATTTTAAAGATCATAGTCGTGGAAAATTAATAATGGCTCCTGGAACTGGTAAGACGTTTACTAGTTTAAAGATAGCTGAAGCATTAATGAATGAAAGTGGGGGGGGGTACCTATAACGTACTGTATTTAGTACCTAGTATTCAACTCCTCTCACAAACACTCTTTAACTGGAATTCTGATAAATCTGATGACTTATCAATGATTTCTTTTTCTGTTGTTTCTGATAGAAAAGCAACAAAGAAGAAATCAGGAGAAGATGATTTAAGTGCGAAAGATATTGGTTTTCCTGCTACAACTAATGTAGACGAGCTTATGGCGAATTATGCCAATATTAAAAAACAATCACAAAAAACAATGACAGTTGTTTTTTCGACATATCAATCAATTGATGTTATCTCCAAAGCACAGAAGCAAGGGTATCCTGAATTTGATCTAATTATTTCTGATGAAGCACATAGAACAACTGGAGCAAGCCAAATGGGCGATGCTAGTGTATTTACTAAGGTACATGATAATGATATTGTCAAAGGTAAACTACGCTTGTACCAAACCGCCACACCAAAAGTTTATGGTCCTGAAGCTAAGAAAAAAGCTGATGATAATAGTATGGTTATCTCATCAATGGATGATGAAACTAAATATGGGACAGAAATTTTTCGTTTAGGGTTTGGTGATGCTGTTTCTCGTGGTTATTTGACTGACTATAAAGTTTCTGTATTAGCTGTTAGTGAAACCTTTGTTAATAAAGAAATGCAAAAAGTAATGGCATCTAGTACAAGTGAACTTAAAACATCTGATATCGGTAAAATTATCGGTGTCTGGAATGCTATGGTTAAAAGAAATGGTATTACTGGGGAAATTGATGGAGCCCCTATGAAACGTGCCATTGCTTTTACTGATACTATTGCACATTCTAAACAAATTGCTAAGGAATTTAACTACGTAATTAATGATTATCTTGGTGCACAAGCTGAAGATAGTTTTACTGTTGATGTTCATCACGTTGATGGTGGACTTAATGCACTTCAAAAGAAAACAGAACTTGATTGGCTAGCTAGTGATATAGCTGATAATGAAGCCAGATTATTATCAAATGTTCGATTCTTAACAGAAGGGATTGATGTGCCTAATCTTGATGCAGTTATTTTCCTATCGCCTAAAAAATCTCAAGTTGATATTGTGCAAGCTGTTGGCCGTATTATGCGTAAATTTGAAGGTAAGGAATACGGCTATATTATTATTCCTATCGTTATTGATACTAATTCAGATCCAGCAGATGTTCTTGATAGTAATGATAAATATAAAGAAGTGTGGCAAGTATTAAATGCTCTACGTTCTACTGATGAACGTTTTGATGCTGAGATTAATAAACTTGAGCTTAATAAAAAGAAAAATGGACGTATTAATATTATTGGTACAAATACTTCTCCAGATCAACCAATTACAGAAGATGATGGAAAAGACATTGAAAATGGAGAAAGCGGTCAACCTGTCCAACTAGAACTGAATTTAGAAGAAATGGCTGGTTTAGAAAAAGCTTTCTATGGTCGAATTGTTCAAAAAGTTGGTGATCGTCGCTATCTTGAAGATTGGTCTAAAGATGTTGCTGAGATTGCTAAACGTCATATTACTAAGATCAATGATTTGATTGATAGTCAACCAGGAGCAAAACAAGCTTTTGATGTGTTTTTAACAAGTTTACAGCATAACATTAATTCATCAGTTGATAAGAAACAAGCTATTGAAATGTTAGCTCAACATCTTATTACTCAACCAATTTTTGAAGCTTTATTTGAAGGATATAGCTTTGTCAAGGATAATCCTGTATCTCATGCGATGAACGATGTTGTTTCAGCCTTTTCAGTCTTTGGATTTGATAAGGAACAAAAAGAGCTAGCATCATTCTATGAATCTGTAAAACTGAGAGCATCAGGAATTGATAATGCTGAAGCTAAGCAAAAGATAATTATTACACTTTATGATAAATTCTTTAGAACTGGTTTTAAGGAAACGACAGAACAGTTAGGTATTGTATTTACACCAGTTGAAGTAGTTGACTTTATTATTAAATCAGTTGATTATGCTTTAAATAAGTATTTTGGAAAACATCTTTCAAGTAAAAATGTACATATTTTGGATCCATTTACAGGGACTGGTACATTTATGACAAGAACGCTCCAATATTTCAAACAGCAAATGGATAATGGAGAGATTACGTTTGAAGACATTCTCCACAAGTATAATCATGAATTACATGCCAATGAAATTGTATTATTGAGTTATTACATTGCCTCAATCAATATCGAAGCAGTTTTTGATGAAGTAAATGGCCCTGAACGAGGCTATGAACCATTTGAAGGAATTGTTTTGACTGATACTTTTGAAAGTACTGAACGTGAAAATTCATTTATGGATGAGTTATTAGGTGAGAATAATAAACGATTGAAGAAACAACAGGAACAACCAATTACGGCTATTATCAGTAATCCGCCATACTCTGCAGGACAAAAGAATGCCAATGATGATAATCAGAATATACGATATGAAAAGTTAGAAGAAAGTATTCAAAAGACTTATGCTAATAATAGCAAAGCCAACTTAAGTAAAGGTACTTATGACAGTTATGTTAAAGCTTTTAGATGGGCAACTGACCGATTAACTGGTAAGGGTGTAATAGGATTTGTAACTAATGGGAGTTTTCTAGATAATAAAAGTACTGATGGCTTAAGAGCATCTTTATATGAAGATTTTAATCATCTTTATATTTTTAATTTACGTGGAAATCAACGTACTCAAGGCGAACAATCACGTAAAGAAGGCGGCAAAATTTTTGGTTCAGGAAGTCGAGCACCGATAGCAATTAGTATTTTAATTAAAGATGGTACTGATGATCATGAAATTCATTATCATGACATTGGGGATTACTTAACTAGAAAAGCTAAATTGAACACTATTAAAGAATTTAGTTCAATTAACGGTATCGACTGGGATAAGATTACTCCTGATGATAACAATGATTGGATTAATCAACGTGATCCTAATTATCAAAAATATATAAGTATTGTTGGTGATGAGGAATCTCCATTTTTATCAAATGCTCCAGGGGTAAGCACCAATCGTGATATTTGGGTATCAGGTTTTTCAAAAGAAAAGATGATTAAGAATACTGAATACATGGTAGATAACTATAATGAGGCAGTACGTAATAAAAAGACAGATGAACCTGAAATTGATGATACCAAGATTAAATGGACGGTAAATCTTAATAAAAAGTATATAAACGGACAAAAAATTAATGTAAATCGTGATAACGTTACCTTAGAAATGTACCGACCATTTACAAAAAAATGGTTATATTATGATGAACAGGTAATTGAACGTCCTGGGCAATTCCGCTACAAATGGGGAAAAGATAATCTTGTTTTAGTAACAACAGGAAGAAGCTCAAGTAAAGGATTTTCGGTCTTACTAAGTAATAAGGTGCTTGATATTCAATTAATGATGAATGGACAAAGCTTTATGCGTTATGATAATTCAAATAATGAGAGCTTGTTACAAGGTAACAGTAATATGAATGAATTATTTGCTGATAAATTAGGACTATCTATAGATAATACTTTTGCTTATGTTTATGGATTACTTAATTCAAAAGAATATCAGACAAAATACGCTAACGACTTAAAGAAAGATTTAGCCAGAATTCCAATTGTTAAGGATAAAAAGAAATATGTAGAAATTGGTAAGAAATTAATGGACCTACACCTTAACTATGAAGAAGTACCAATGTATGAAGACGTGTCTATTGAAAGTAAAGCCGATCCTAGCTATAAAGTTAATAAAATGAAGTTTGATAAAATCAAAAATATTGAGACAAATAAAAAAGAGAAGGATAGGACTACAATTATTTTCAATACAGATATTACAATTAAGAATATTCCTGAAAAAGCCTACGAATATGTAGTTAATGGTAAGTCCGCTATTGAATGGATTATGGATCAATATCAAGTTAAGACCGATAAGAAATCTGGTATAACAGATGATCCAAACGATTTTAGTGATGACCCTAAATATATTTTTAATCTTTTATTACGAATTATTAATGTTTCAGTTCAAACTGTTGATTTAGTTAATAGTTTACCTAAATTGGAAATAATAGAATAAATATTTGCACAATAAAAAGCAAGTAATCGATTTGTATTTAAACAAATTAATTACTTGCTTATTTTTATTCTTCTGCAGCATCAGGTTGTTCAGGAACATTGTCACCAGCATTACCAGAATCGCCGGAATCACCATTACTATTTCCTTCATCTACAGAGTCTGATGGAGCAGGAGACTGGTTACCACCAGAATTGCCGTTACCAGATCCACTGCCACTACCTCCACCTTGAGGAGCAGTATACCCACCGCTATAGTAGTAACTAGATACTGGTGCTTGATATGTTGTAGTATTACCTTGACTTGTATTTTGTTGATTTGATGATGTATCTTGTGTATCATCGCTTGATGAAACTGAACTTGAGTCAGTTGATTCAGATACACTTGAACTTACAGAACTGCTTTGCTCAGAATTGCTTTGCTCAGAACTGCTAGAACTTTCCTTTTTCTTTTTCTTCTTTTTATGTTTTTTCTTTTTAGCAGCTTCAGCCTTATCATGTGCTTCTTTTTTAGCTTTTTTAATGCTTTCTGCTTTTCGAGAACTTGCTTTATAAGAAAATAAACTTTCATTAGAGGATTTACTTGATGACGTTATTGAACAAGCTCCTAGCGTCATTAATGTAAGCACAGAAAGGACAAAAATGCTTATTTTTTTCATTTATGTATACCTTCTTTTTTAGTACAGCTTTTAGCGACATCAGATTGCTGGTCGAAATATCTCATGTTTAATACTATCTTATAATATTAAAACGGTCAACATTAAGAATAGTAGTAATTTAGCAAATATTTTTGTTACATTTTAGTTCTTGCCAACGTATATATTATAGGACGTCCAAATAGACCAAAACGAAATGGTAGGAATTTAATATGAAAAACTTTGAACCCAATCGGGCATTTAATACAGAAGTCGCAGCAGCTTTAGGAATTTATCAAGCAATTTTGATTCAACAAATTCGCTATTGGCAAGAGAAGTCAACACATGAGATTGATGGAAGAAAATGGATTTATAATACTTATCAAGATTGGTCCAAGCAGCTTACATTTATTTCAGAGCGAACCATTAGGAGAGAACTAAAGAAATTAGCTGAATTAAAGATTGTTAGAGTTGCGAAATACAATATTTCAAAATTTAATCATACAAAGTGGTATTCACTAGACGAGGAGAAGCTACAAGAATATTTAGACAATAAAACACCTGAATGTCGAACTGGACAAATTGGACAGGTAGAGTGTCCTAGGGAAGATAATAGAAATGGAAAATCTGACCAGTTCAGAACTGGACAAGTTGACCACTTCAAAGACAATAAAGTACCTAAGAATACATCATTAAATAATCAACAAAAGATAAAGGAGATCCTGGAATGTTTCAAAGAAGTTACCGGGCAGGTGTTTGATAAAGATAAATGGGGAATAAAATTGATTAAAGAAAGACTAGCAGCTGGAAATGATGTAGAACAATGTAAAAGCATGATAGTTTTGAAAGCTAAGCAGTGGAAAGGAACACATGTTGAAAAATTTGTCCGTCCCCGAACATTGTTTGGTGATAATTTCAGTAAATATTATGCTGAATGTTATGCATATCATCGTGAAAACAACTATTTTGTTAATGACAAAGAAGAGAACATTGATCGAGACAAATTAAATCAAGAAATAGATATACTTTTAGCTAAGATTTGAGTGTTACAACAATACTATTTTTTTCGTATATATCAGTGAGAGGAGGAATTTGGAAAAGAAGGGGGATTTTCAATGAAATTAATCTTAACGAAATTAACATTTTGTGGCTGGATTTTAGGTTTTAAGCAAAAAGTAAGCTTTGAAAGAACCACTATTGAAAAAGAACCTGAATATAAAACAAATAGAAGTGAGTGACAGGCTTCTTGAATAATTAATATAAACAGGATTTAGAGTAAGTAGGAATTCGCTTTCATACTTACTCTTTATATATTTATAAATTGTGATAAGATGTAGTTAGAAGCTAGTATGGGGAGGTTTTAACTATGAATGAAATTGAATTAGCCCATGTAAATGATGTTGACAGATGTTTGGAAATTATTGATAGTGGTAAGAAATTTCAAAATGATCAGGGATTTACTGAATGGACAGACGACTATCCTAATCGTGAAAGTATATTAGAAGATATTCTAGCTAATAAGGGATTTGTGTTACGTGTAGATGGTATCATTGCCGGCTATTTACGAATAGATTTTACAGGTATGCCATATTATAAAGAAATATTAGGAGATTGGCATACGGAAGAACCTTACGCAACAGTTCACAGTTTTGCAATAGCAGAAGAATATCGTAATCAAGGCCTAGCAAGTATTGCTTTGGAATTAGTGGAGAGATTGACATATGCTTGTCAAATTTATGGAGTTAGATTAGATACAGCTCTTGAAAATGAACGAATGAAACATATTTTGAAGAAGAATAATTATCAAATATGCGGAAAAGTTAATTTTAAGGGTGCAGATAGAGTGGCCTTTGATAAGGTGTTGAAAGAAAAATTTTAATAAGATCCAATCTTATACTTTATACGAAAAAGGATTGAAGAAAATGAAAAAGAAATACTTAGTTACAGGGGGAGCTGGGTTTATCGGTTCAAACTTAATTGAAAAAATCATTTCACAAGGAGATGAAGTTGTTGTTGTAGGTAGGCACCTACCAGCTGAATGCAAAGAAGATGCTAATAATTTAAAAGATAATATTACTTTTTATCAGGCTGACGTTACTGATTATGAGTTCATGGAACAGTTATTAATCAAAGAAAAATTTGATTATATTGTATTATTAGCTGCAGTTATTAGTATTTCAGGTACAATAGCTGAGCCTCTTAGCACACATTTTATTAACCAAGAAGCAATTTTATATATTTATGAAATTATTCGAAAGAACAAGTTAAAGGTAGAAAAGGTACTATTTACTTCCTCATCAGCTGTGTATGGGAACATTGCTGATACACCTAGGCGTGAAGATATGCCGGTAAGTCTTGAAAATCCTTATGCAATAGATAAATTTGCAAGTGAAAGATACGCTATGTTTTACGAAAAAGTCTATGGTATTCCAACAGTTGCTGTGCGTTTTTTTAATGTATACGGGCCTAGACAAAAAGCACAGGGGGAATCTGCAGGTGTATGTGCAATTATCTTAGACTGTTTGCTTAATGACAAGGAATTTAAGCTAAATGGCGATGGAAAGCAAACACGTGATTATATGTATGTAACAGATGCAGTTGATGCTACGTTGATGTTACTGAAAAACCCCAAAATAAGTGGAGAAATCTTCAATGTTGCTTCTGGAAAATCGGTAAGTTTAATAGACTTAATAGCAGCTTTTGAGAAAATTACAGGCAAAAAGCTAAAAATTATACATAACAAGGGTTTGAAATTTGATACCAAAAATTCACTTGCGGATATCACAAAACTTGAAAAAACCGGCTTCCTTCCTAAATATACGTTTGAATCAGGATTGAGACAATATGTAAAAGAAGAAAAACGCCGGTTGGGATATAATTAGTAAAGTAGATTAACCTTTTCAATTAATTTATGATAGATACGTTGATTGAACCAAACTTCACTGACCTTAGAATCTAAGCTAGATAAATCAAGCCAAGCAATTTGACTATTTTCATCAGGTTTAATACGTAATGGCATAGTAGTATCAGCTTCGAATAGGTAAGTAATGTTTAAATGTAAGTGTGAAGAAACATATTCTCCACGTTTTTCATGTCCATCAACAGTTAGAACTTCAAGCGAGAAAATATCGTCTGATAAAAATTTAACATCAGTTAGGCCGCTTTCTTCTTGAATTTCTTTGAGAATTACTTGCTTTAAATTCGAGTTGCCATCAGCATGTCCACCAAGCCAGGACCAAGATTGATAGATATTGTGATAAGCCATTAGAACTTTACTTTTATCGGGGCTGATAATCCAAGCTGATACGGTAAAGTGAGCTAATTTATTTTTACGAGTAAAAATATCTTTGGCATTAGCAAGTTGGTCAATAATAAGCTGCTTATCTTGTTTTTCTTGTTCGTTAAAAGGAATATACGATTTAAGTTGGGACATTAAGTCATTCATAGTAAATCCACCTCCTGAAAGATTGCAAATCAATTATAGCATTTAAAGAGAATGAAAAGACAGTCGAGAATGACTGTCTTTTTTCTATGTTCTATTAAAATAGCAGAATTTGTTCACGAGATATTTGTGGCATTCTTCAAGAATTTCATCTGTATTTGTTGAATCAATATCATCACAGAGAAAAACAAAACTTTCTTTAATAAGTTGGTAAAGCATTTCCTTAATATAAATATCGCGAGGAATATCTTTTAATGTGCCGATATCAATGTAATCTGAAATCATAGAAATAGTTTTTTGTGCATCGAAATTCAGCAGACTTTCAATAGTATGCAAGAAATGAGCAGTAGCTTTTAAACTAGTTCTAAAACTTGTTTTCTGATTTAAAAAGGTAACGTAGCCTGATAAATCTTTGAATTTAAATGAGATGTCATGATGATTAGTATCCCAAATAGATTCAACTAGGTAAAGATTAATCCAAGTAGCAGGGTGCTGAGAAGAACGAATGAAACAATGGGAGTCAGAAATAGCAGACGTATATGCCTGAAATTTATGATGTTTCTTGACCATTTCAGTAATTAACTTGGTGAAACATATACCATTTATTTTATTAAATAGGGTTGTCGTAGAAAGTTTCGATAATATGATACCTTGGTTTTTATCAAAAATAATTGACTTATATTTTGAGTCATTATTATGAATGTTGAATGCAAAGTAAGTAGAATTTTTCTGTACGATGTAAACTGGTCTATGTTTTCCAATCTTCAATAATTTATCGATAGCAATCTCGCTATCAATATTAAACCAGTTACTGGTATATATCATATTTCCCCTCCTTTGAGTATTTTTTTATATTTTATAAGTAAATAATCTATCAAAAAATCAGCCATAAATCAATATTTTTTTATTTATTTGCAAAATTAATTTTAGCTTGCGGAATTTCAGAAAAATGACGGCAAATTAATTAGGTATTGATAAGTATTAAATTATAAGACTGATAACGAATACATGGTAAAAAATCAAGAGTAAAATATTTTGCAACACATCCTGAAATGAATATTTTTGATAGGGTGCATGGATTTTAAAGTCTGTTTATTCTTAATGAGTACAAGGCGCCAGTACAAATTATTTTTAGAGGTGAAATAATGAAACGAGGGTTTGAATACGCATTGAAGAATAACAGACTTATTTATGGAGTGCTAGCACAGTTAAATTACAAGGTGGGGCATCCTGATTTTGAGGATATGTTTGAAGAAGCGAGAATTTTACTAGCTGAGATATATACCGAATATTATCGTAAAGAAAATGCTAAAGAGGAATGCGGAAGTTATATGTTTCAAAAACTAAAGTGGCGCTTATTGGATAAATTAAGGCAAAAGAAACGTAAGCAAGTAGAAGTGTGTTTTAGTCAGTTAGCCAATGAGGATGATGAATTACCCCAAATAGAAGAAATTATCGAAACTGGGGATAACATTGAAATTAGCGATGCTCTATATCAGTTATATAAAAGGTGTACTGATAATGAAAAAATGTTGTTGAGCTATTATAGTGTAGGGATAACTAAGACTACAGAAATTGCAAAGCTGATGGGAAAATCACGAATGACAATTAATCGCTGGAGAAAAAGCATCCAAGAAAAATATTTAGAATTAAATAATGAAAAATAAAAATGCATGTTACAAATGGACAAGAAACTACGTATATATCTATGTAAGCTTCAAAATGAGCTTAACAATAATTTAAAGGAGGCCGTTAAAATGGCAAAAGAAGTTAAAAAATCTGTATTATACATTTATGGTACCAAGGAGGATGGAGATACGCGTCGTCGTTCCTACCATAATTTAGTGAATAATGTCGGTGCTGAAAAGTTATCTGCATTTGGAAAAATTATTGGTGAATTATCTGGAGAAGAAACTCAAGATATTGAAATTGTCGAAACTAGCATGGTTAAGGATTAATTAAGGAGGAATTTAAATGAAAGTTAGAGCATTAAATCTTGGATTCAAAGCAGCAGACGGAAAACATCATACATTAAAATTAAATAACGTATCCACAAATCTTGATGAGAGTAAACTTCGAGAAGCGATGAATAAGTTAGTTGAATTAGATATGTTTCAAGATAAATTTGGAACAAAGTTATATGCAGAGGCAGTTAGTGCGAAGTATGTTGATACAGAAACTCAAACAGTTTTTACAGTTGAAGACTAAGTAAAATTTGAATAAGCAATAAGGCATGTCAGAAATGATATGTCTTTTTAACGTTGAAATAAATTTATTTAATGCTATAATCTTAAGCATAGAACATACGTTTGTAACAAAGGAAACTTATGCCAAATTATGTCATTGTAAGAAATAGAGATAAAAAGCCAATGGAATATTATCGACAAAAGACGAAGACGTTTGTCGGAAGTCTTCAAAGTGCTAGTAAATGGAATAGTAAAAAAATGGCACAACCAGCTTATGATAAATTAATCAAAAATGGTGAAAAGAACTTAGAAATAGTAGATAGCGATGAAATTAAAATAACAATTCAGACAGATAAATGGAAAGACTATGCTAAGAGAATCGCACATGCTGATAATAAGACTTTTTATCAAGAAGTGGAAAAAGTGACATCTTTCCTAATAGCTAGTCCTTTGATAGTTGAGGAAATTAGAAAAGAAATATCACAGGAAGATAGTGTTGTACTACAAGATATTTTACATACTGTAGAGTTAGGCGACTATAACAAAGATGAAGGGCTTGAATTGTTGGGAGATTTGCGTAGTAGTCGTCAAAAACGAAGAAACTATAAAGATAAGCAGGAAGTTATGAATATGTTGCTAGGTGGCGATGAAAATACTGGTTCGCAACATGCGATGGATGCGTTAGATAAGATAAAAGAAGTAACAAGTCCTAGAAGTTATCAGTATCGTAATCCAAAACTTAAACAAAAATATAGTAAGTTATTACAATCTAAACAAATAAAGACTATTGAAAAATTAATTAAGCGTGTTTGGAAGCTGGTAAAATAAGGGATTTTAGAGCATTATATATTTTTTTCGAACATATTTTTGATAAAAATACTGGACAGAACAATCGAACGTATGTATTATAAGTTACGTGAAGAATGTGCGTTCGAAAAAAAGTAAAGGTGAGATTAATATGAATCGAGTATATGAAGGAATCCAATTTGCAACAGTAACAATCACATTATCAGCAGTAATTACATTGATCACGTTATTTGTTACACCATCTGTATGGCAATTAATGTTGTTAATTACAGGAGAAGTTATCGTCATTAATGCTGCTTACTTAACATTTGTATTGATATTACTAGGACTTAAGAACTTATTAGATTATTGGGAAAAGAATCAAAATAGATTCAAATCAGATAAATCCAAATTCAAATATTTAAATTAGATTTTTTCTATTGACTATTAGTAATTGATTTGTTAATATTTTAGTGTTGTATTTGTGCATATCACATCTGCAACCGCACGTTTTAAGTTTAAGTATCTCTTTGGAGGTCACTACATTACGGCGAGTCTAAGTATTTTAAGAGGAGGTGCACATAGATGTACGCAATTATTAAAACAGGTGGCAAGCAACTTAAAGTTGAAGCTGGTCAAACAATTTACGTAGAAAAGCTTGATGCAAAAGAAGGCGACAAGGTAACTTTTGATAAAGTTGTTTTTGTTGGTGGCGATAAGACAGTTATCGGTACTCCTTTTGTTGAAGGTGCTACAGTTGAAGCTACAGTTGAAAAACAAGGTCGTGCTAAGAAAGTTGTTACTTTCAAGTACAAGCCTAAGAAGCATCAACACACAAAGCAAGGTCATCGTCAACCATATACAAAGGTTGTTATTGACGCTATCAATGCTTAATTTGTCTAAAAGGTTGGTATTAGAATGATTAGAGCAAGATTTTTATATCGTGATAAGTTAATTTCTGGCTTTGAAATGCGAGGTCATGCTGATTCCGGCGAATATGGACAAGATATCGTTTGTTCAGCTGTTTCAGTGTTAGCTATAAATACAGTTAATAGTCTTGAGAAACTTGCTAACGCCAATTTGAATATCGTTTCTGATGATGAAAATGGCGGACTGTTAGAAGTACATGTTAGTGAGAACTTTCTTTCAAATGAAAGTGTAAAGTTATTATTAGCTAGTTTAAAACTAGGACTTGAAGATGTTGAAAAAATGTACGGTGATTTTATAAAAATCGAGAATAACTAATTATTAGGAGGTGCAATCATTATGTTAATGAATTTACAATTCTTCGCTCATAAAAAGGGTGGTGGTTCCACAGCTAACGGCCGTGATTCACAATCTAAGCGTTTAGGTGCTAAGAGTGCTGACGGACAAGTTGTTACAGGTGGTTCTATCTTATACCGTCAACGTGGTACACGTATTTACCCAGGTGTTAACGTTGGTATGGGTGGCGACAACACATTATTTGCAAAAGTTGCAGGTGTTGTTAAGTTCGAACGTAAAGGACGCGACAAGAAACAAGTTTCTGTTTACCCTGTTGCTGAATAATATATAATAAAAACGGCTTGAATCCTTGGTAGATAAGGATTTAAGCCGTTTTTTTGTTGGGCTATTTTCTTAAAGTGTACTACATAACTTTAAATTTACCATTGCCTATTTTGATCATAGTCAGGAAAGTCATCCTGACCATTATCTCAAGCATTGTCACGCTGAGAGACCCAATTTTTGAAGTTTTCTGTTTCATTACCGTTAGAGTCAATCATACCTTGACTTTTAGCCCAATCTATTTGTCCTTGTACCCAAGAGTCAGGATTCCCATAGACATCAGAACCTGGTGCGTGATCCTGTCCAGGCATCACAGGATTTCCTTTTGGGTCATATCCACGTTCCATATTGATTTGACTTTGTGATTTAATAGGAGTAGAGGTTTGTGTTTGATAACTATCAGAATTTTGTTGTTGAGTTACTTGTTGCGAATTAGTAGCTGAAGTATTTTCAGATGCTTCTTTCTCACTTTCTGCCTTTTTAGATTCACTCTGTGCTTTCTTGATAGACGATTCCTTTTTCTTCAACTTAGCTTTAGCTTTTTTGATAGATGATTCTTTAGCCTTCAACGAACTAGATTTAGAAGAATCAGAGCTAGCCCTGTCACTTGAATTAGAGTTAGAACATGCCCCTAGTAAACTTAGTGATAGTAAAGAAATAGTTATAATATTAAATTTTCTCATATAAAAAACTCCCAATTGTAAATAGATATTAATCATTAATTATAGTAATACAAATTAGGGCAGTTTGTGAAGAAATAGCTGAGCTTATTAGTAAAAAACTATATAATAGATATATGGGAACGTTTTTCATAATAATGGGGGGATGAGCAATGAAAATTATTGATAAATTCTCGATTAAAACAATTACACTTTTAACAGTAGATGAAGATTTACCTAAAAATGGAATAATTTTTTATTAAGAATAAGCTCAATAATGGCTTAACTAAAAAGGAACTGAATATCACTATGGATAAATTGAAGAAAACATGGAAAATTGATGGCTATGTATGGTTACATTGTCCTGTGTGTGGTCATGAAGTAATGGATTACGATATTTGTGATAATTGTGGATGGTAAAATACAGGAATTATAAATCATGATGGTGGCCCTAATCATATGACTTTAGAAGAAGTGAAGAAAGCATATAAAGAAGGACGACCAATTAATTAATAGTTTCATTTTAGAATCATTAAAATTAAGAGGTGAAAAAATGGATTTAAGACCTTATTTTGGAAAAAATGTGATAGTTACTGACGTTGATAATATTATTTATAAAGGCTTTGTTGCAGTTGGAACAATTCCAGGAGACTCTGATGATAATTGCTACGAAATTGATTTAATAGGTACAAAACAATATGGTGATAGTTATTTTACTTTAACTGAGTATGAAATAAAATCTATTGAACTAGATCCTGATAAAGAAGATTTGCGTAAATCAGAATGAAAACTAGATTTTAGTTTAGGATGTGATAACTGTGAAGTTAAACTATGTTTTCCTTTTTCTATCTGATCCTTTAGATTCAAGAATTCCAGATGTTGAATATGAAAAGGAATATAAAGTAGCAAGTAAGTATTTTTCTGTAGGTTTGATAAATCAAGAACGATTATTTGAAGATAATGTAATAACTACAACGTATAAAATTAGTAATGATGACATTATTGTTTATCGTGGTTGGATGCTGAAGCCTCAATTGTATGATAGATTAGTTACTTATGTTGAGAAAAATGGTGGACAGATGTTTACTAATTTATCAGAATATGAGTATACGCATTTGATTCCAAATTGGGTTAAGGACAATAGTAATCACGTAAAAACCAAATGGACAATAGATTTGTCAGATAAAAGCATAATAAAACTTCTTGAGGAATTTAATGGAGCTGTTACTATAAAAGATTTTGTAAAGAGCAGAAAATATGAATGGGATGAAGCTTTTTATATTCCTGATGTTTCTGATACTAAGAATGCACTGCGAGTTATCCATAACTTTATTAATAGACAGGGTAGTGAGCTAATTGGAGGATTAGTAATTCGTGATTTTATTGAGTTAAAAAATATAGGCAGACATCCTAAAAGTCATACGCCAATTTTTGAAGAATACCGAGTGTTTTATATAGGTAATAAGCCACTTGTAGTTATTAATTATTGGAATGATAGAAAAATTAATCTTTCTACAGAAGATAAAAAAGTCATTATGAATGCTCCTAAAGAGGTTAAAGCAAAATTTTATACAATTGATTTTGCAAGGAAATCTAACGGAAAGTTGATCATCATGGAAATGGGGGATGGTCAAGTTTCAGGACTTCAAGGATTTGATGAACAAAAATTTTATGATTTATTATGGGAAAATTTATCTGAGAGTAGAGCTTAATATCAGATTTAAGAGACAAAGTAGAAAAAATAAATTACTCAGAGTTTCTAAATCATCTTTCCAACTAATAACTAAAAATCCCACTTTTTGAAAGAATTATTTCAAAAAGTGGGATTATTTTTTACGTCTTTCTTTGAAAGGAACACTAGATAGATTGAACCAGAAGGGATAGCTAGTAGTTTTGAAGAAAATATCAAAATACTGGCTGCCATGTTCTTCACCATCAATCTGTAGAAATTCCAATGATTTAATAGTTAAATGAATTTGATCATCTTTGAAGCGGTGGAATGACTTCAAATTAAGTTGTTTATGAAAATATAAACTTACAATCAACATAAAGAAACGTATGAAATTCATATTTTCAGTAACGATCAAGTCAAGTTTCTTATCTTTAATGTTAGCTTGAGGAGAGAGTGAAACATCCCCTTCAAAATAGGGATGGTTAGCAACATTCATGATATAGACATGTTTGAAAAATTTATAAGAGTCACTAACTCTAACCGTAGTCGAAAAAGGTTCTTGATTATAATAAGCACTTATACTGCTAGTAAGGAATGGAAGAAAACCTCGGCGGAAGAATTTACGTTTCTTCTTACGATTGTAAATACTTGTAATAAAAGCATCCATGCCTATACCAAAATTATTCAAGAAGTAACCTTGAGTGTTTCGTAAAGTTTCTTGGTAAGTACCAATTGTATAGTATATCTTATCTGTTGTATTGATAACTTGCTTTAAAGCGACGACAGGATTAAGTGAAAGTCCAATTGCTTTGGCAAATCCATTTTCAATCCCAGCAGGAACTAGACCAATTGGTAGATCGAAACGTTGTGCTTGCTTGATACCATTTAAAACATCGACTAAAGTTCCATTTCCACCTACAACTAAGACGACAGTTTTACTCTTTTCTCTTTCAGCTAAATCCAAAGTAAAATTTTTAACAACTTCAACAGCATTTTCATTAACTTTTTTGTAAGTAAATTTGACTCCCTGTGTCACTAATTCTGAATGAATGGTTTGCCAGATTTGTTTAGCACTACCATTTTTGGCATATTCATTGACAACTACAAAGTATTCCAAGGTAATCCTCCTTTCTTAGAGCTTTGATTGCAAAAATATTTCATTCTTTATTATAATTTTACAAATAATTATCAACTATGCAATTATAACGAACAATCAACACAATTGACAAGTATAAAGAAACGGTTACATAGTAAATTTTCTTTAATCTTTAACTTTAAATTATCGCAATATAAGATAAAACAACATTCTCCGAGATTTGTTGATAGATTTTTTTGATTAAAAGGTGGTAGAATAAAAACAATAACTTTAAGAAAGGTGGCCTATATAACCATGCTTGATAACATGATTTTTAAGCAACTAATGAAACATTCTTTTACAATTCCAGTAGAGGTAACCTATCCTAATGGGAAAACTGAAAAATATGGTAATGGTGCCCCACAGGTAAAAATTAAAGTTAATGAAAAGATACCAGTAAAAGATTTACTGAGAAATGCTTCAATCACATTAGGTGAAGCATATATGGATAAGAAAATAGAAGTAAGTGGTTCTTTACAAGTGCTTATTAATTCAGCATATGAATCAGCAAACAGTTTCTTGAATAATAATAAGTTTAAACGTTTCTTACCAAAACAATCGCATTCTGAAGAAAGTAGTAAGAATGATGTTCAAAGTCATTATGATTTGGGAAATGACTTCTATAAATTATGGCTTGATAAAACTATGACATATTCATGTGCTTATTTTGAAAAGCCAGATGATTCTTTAGAAGAAGCCCAAATGAATAAAGTTCATCATATCTTAAAGAAATTAGATCCAAAACCAGGTTCTAGTTTATTAGATATTGGTTGTGGTTGGGGAACATTAATGTTAACTGCCGCAAGGGAATATAATATGAATGTTGTTGGTATTACTTTAAGTGAAGAACAGTATAATGCAGTTAAACAACGTATTAAAGATGAAGGATTGGAAGATCAAGCTGAGGTACTTCTTGAAGACTACCGTGAACTTGATCATCTACCATTTGACTACATTACAAGTGTTGGTATGTTTGAACATGTTGGTGAAGAAAATCTAGGTGAATACTTCAATACAATTTCAAGATATTTGAAGAGTAATGGGGTAGCATTGATTCATGGTATTACTCGTCAACAAGGTGGAGCATACAATGGTTGGATTAATAAATACATTTTCCCAGGTGGTTATGTGCCAGGTTTAAATGAAAATCTAACACATATTATTGAATCAGGTATGCAAGTGGCTGATATAGAAATGCTACGTCGTCATTATCAAAAAACTTTGGAAATGTGGACAGATAATTTCCATAAAGTATTGCCAGAAGTAAGAAAAATGCATGATGACAGATTTATTCGTATGTGGGACTTATATCTTCAAGCTTGTGCAGCTTCATTTGAATCAGGGAATATTGATGTAATCCAATACTTGATTTCTAAAGGTCCAAGTGCCCGTACTTTACCAATGACAAGAGATTATATGTATAAAAATTAGTCACAAAGTACTTTGAAATATTGTCTATTAGGCAAATTCCAAAGTACTTTTTAGTATGAATTTGATAGAAAAGGTCAGATTTAGTCAAAATTTAGTAACCTTAAAAATATTTTATAGTTTATCTTAAGGTAAATTCTTGACTATTATTGACCTTCTTTGTAATAATTATAGACAATGAGGGGTGATAGTGAATGGAACTCACTTGGATTGAAGAATTCAAGAAATATTTGTTAATTGAAAAACAATATTCAGATGAAACTTTGAAAGCTTATAGTGAAGATTTACAACATTTTGTTGATTTTATTGACGAAACTGGAGGCGCTAAATCTTTCAAAGAAATTGGTAGTAATGATGTTCATGCATATATGAGCTATCTATATGATAGATATGAAATGACATCGATTTCGAGAATGATTTCCAGCTTACGTGCATTCTACAATTTTTTAATTAAGAATGAATTAACAGATGAAAATCCCTTCGCTTATGTACAATTAAAGCGACATCCACGATCACTACCACGTTTTTTCTATGAAAAGGAAATGACCGCATTATTTGAAGCAACTGAAGGCGACACACAGATGTTGATCAGAGATAGAGCGTTGTTGGAGTCTTTGTATGGAACTGGAATGCGTGTCAGTGAATGTACAGGTTTAAAAATGGAAAATGTAGATTTGACTAATAAAAAGATGCTTCTACATGGGAAAGGTGATAAAGACAGACTAGTACCATTTGGAAGCTACTGTCAGGAAGCATTACAACGTTATTTTGAACAAACTCGTACACCTTTAATGGAAAAATATCATCGGGATCATGATTTAGTCTTTGTAAATCATTATGGAAATCCTTTAACTCCGGCTGGGGTAGCATATATCTTAAAACAGATAGTTAAGCGCAGCAGTCTACATACCAGTATTCATCCTCATGAGTTGCGACACACATTTGCGACACATTTGATGAGTAATGGTGCGGATTTACGTGCGGTGCAAGAGTTACTAGGGCATAGTAGTTTATCTACTACTCAAATCTATACTCATGTAACACCGGAACATTTACAAAGAGATTATCGAAAATTTTTCCCAAGAGCATAGAATTTAATTATTAGGAGCTGAAATTAATGACAACAATATGTGCAGTAAAACATAATGGAAAGACAGCGATTGCCGGCGATGGACAAGTTACTTTAGGTGAAAAAGTAATCATGAAAGGCAGTGCTAGAAAGGTACGTCGCATCTACAATGACAAAGTAGCAGTTGGATTTGCTGGTGGTGTAGCAGATGCAATTAACTTAGAAGAAAAATTTGAAAATAAGCTAAATGAATATAGTGGTAATTTGGAAAGGGCTGCCGTAGAATTAGCGCAAGAATGGCGAGGCGATCGTACTCTACAAAAATTAGAGGCGATGTTAATCGTAATTGATAAAGATAATTTATTAATTGTATCCGGTTCTGGTGAAGTTATTGCACCTGATAATGGTGTATTGGCAATTGGTTCTGGTGGTAATTATGCTCAAGCTGCAGCTGTAGCTCTATCAGAATATTCCAAAGATATGTCAGCAGGTGAAATTGCCAAAGCTGCTTTAAATATCGCCGCAGATATAGATATCTTTACTAACCATAATATTATAGTTGAAGAATTAGCTTAGAAATGAGGAATTTATAAGATGAATGAAATAGATAAGACACCTAGACAGATTGTTGCTGAACTTGATAAATATGTTATTGGTCAAGACAGTGCTAAAAGAGCAATTGCGGTAGCTTTACGTAATAGATATCGTCGTATGCAACTACCAAAAGATATGCAGGAAGATATATCTCCTAAAAATCTTTTGATGATTGGACCTACTGGGGTTGGTAAAACAGAAATCGCACGTCGTTTAGCTAAAATTGTTAATGCACCATTTGTAAAAGTTGAAGCAACGAAATTTACAGAAGTTGGTTATGTTGGACGTGACGTTGAATCTATGGCACGTGATTTAGTTGAAGTTGCATATCGTATGGAACAAAATGATGCTTTCAAACAAGTTCGTGCTCAAGCTGCACAACAAGCTAACAAGCGTTTAGTTAAGTTGATCGTACCCGCTAAGAAGAAACAAGAAAATCCTAATCAATATCTTTTCAATGCTTTGAGAGATCTACAATCCGGTTCTTTCCCTAACATGAATGGAAATGATATGGAAGAAGTAACTGAAGATGTTAGAAATGAACGTTTAAGTGTTGCTGAACAATTGAAACGTGGCTTGCTAGAAAATAATGAAGTTACAATTCAAGTGGATGATCCTTCAACACAATTCAATAATCAAAGTGGTATGTTAGGACAAATGGGGATTGATTTATCTTCATTGAGTTCAATGATGCCAACTAAGAAAGTTGAACGTACAATGACAGTGGCAGAAGCTAGAGAAATCTTGATTAAAGAAGAATCTGAAAAATTAGTTAACTCTGCAGATTTGGCTGATGCAGCAATTAAACGTGCTGAAAATACAGGAATCATCTTTATTGACGAAATTGATAAAATTGCTTCTAAATCTCAACAAAATGCAGGTCAAGTTTCACGTGAAGGTGTACAACGTGATATCTTACCAATTGTTGAAGGTTCTCAAATTTCAACTAAGTATGGCTTGGTTAAGACAGACCACATTTTATTCATTGGTTCTGGTGCTTTCCATGAAAGTAAACCAAGTGATTTAATTGCCGAATTACAAGGTCGTTTTCCAATCCGTGTTGAATTAGAAGATCTATCAGTTGATGACTTTGTTAAAATTTTGACAGAACCAAACAACGCTTTAGTAAAACAATACATCGCGATGATTGGCACAGACAATATTGATGTAACATTTACAATCGAAGCTATCCATCGTATCGCTGAAGTAGCATATCAATTGAACCACGATACAGAAAATATTGGTGCACGTCGTTTGCATACTATTTTGGAAAAATTACTTGAAGATCTATTATTCGAAGGTCCAGATATGCAAATGGGTGACATCAAGATTACAGAAGCTTATGTAAATGACAAGATTGGATCAATTGTTGAAGACAAGGACTTAAGCCAATACATTTTGTAAGATTGGTATATGAATATTGCGAAAAGTATGCATTGATATGTATGCTTTTTTGTTTTGAAGAGAAAGTTTGTGAGATTAAATAGAAAAGATTAAAAAATCTATAGCTCTTAATCCTAAATATAAAGCTTTATAAAAATGGTAGATAAAATCACCAAACTCACAACAGGGTGCTTTTTAAATGCTCAAAAATAAAAATTGTGTCTATCTGGTAAGTATAAAGTTTTCCTCGGTAGGTAAAAACGAAAGAAATTAAATATAAATTCTAAGAACCATACCAAAGATTTAACCTTTGGTATGGTTCTTTTTGTCTTGCCTAAATGGAGGTGAGAGTATGTCTTTGAACATGAAGAAAGTATATCAAGTGATTATGAAAGATGGATTACGTGATTATCGCTATCTAAATAGCAAGATTAAACCTATTAATTATTCTGAAGAGAATAAAGGTTTTATTGCTGGTTTTCGTTCAAAAGAAATGTTGCATAGTAGTAAGGGATTTATTATGACTTCATATGAAGCATTACTAGACAATCAAGATAATCTAACTCATTGGACGCCAAATCCGTATATAACACTATCTTATAAAGATAGTGCTAGACTTCATGTTCAAGGACACGAAGAGGAAAAAATACGTCAAATTAATACATTCGTGATTGATATTGACGATAGGACAGTTAACGAAAATGATATTTTGTTAGCTTGTTTAGACTTAGGCTTTACACCAACTTTGGTTTTAAAAACAGATAGAGGACATCAAGTGTATTTTGTTCTAAAAAATCCTGTATATGTTACAGCAAAGAGTGGCTTCAAAAGTCTGAAAGTAGCAAAGAAAGTAGCAATATCTTTAAAAAATGCTTTAAAAAAGACTTTGCCAGTTGATGTGTTATGCAACGATTTTGGTATTTGTCGTTTTCCTACTTCAAAAAACATAGAGTTTTTTGAGGCTAGTTTCGTATACGATTTTTCAAGACTACTTACATGGAGCTTGAAACAAAGTGACAATGAAACAAATAGTAATAAGAAGATGACTTTAAGAAAAAGTCCTAGTCGTCAAATTGATGAACCCTGGTTCGATATGTTACTACATCAATCAGCTGTTAAAGGTAGTAGGGGAATTATGGGAAGAAATAACATAGCTTTAACGCTAGCGTTAGCCATGTATTCTTCTAGACAAAGCAAGGAAACTTGTTTGTTTAATTTAACTGAATTTAATGCACGTTTAGCAATACCTTTAAAAGAATCAGAGTTAAATAGAACTATTGAATCTGCTTATTCTGGTAAGTATGAAGGAGCTAAACGTTCATATATCACTAGTCTCTGTCAAGAATGGGTGGCTAGTGATTTAGAAGCAAAAGACCTCTTTAAAACTGCAAGTTGGTATAAATTTAAAAAGCAACGTTCAGAAAGAAAGAATAGCCATTTAAATGAATGGAGAGAAGATTTATTAAATTATATGCGTAAAGTAACAGATAATGTTAAGACACATGTACGTATAACTAGAAAGCAATTAATGGAAGCATTGAATATACCGAGTGCAACCTTATCCAGATTGATGAATAGTTTAGAAAAGGATAAGTTCTTCCAAATTGAACGCTTTATGGGACGAGATGGTGGCTATCGTTTAGCTTTAACTCAAAATGTAGTTGTTAATGAATTGAAAGCTAAGAAAAAAGAAAGTAAAGAAATATTAGCGACTTATTTAGGAAGCACTGATATGGAATTATTGGTTAATAGTCCAGCAAAAAGTACTAAGCAAATAGGTTTATTTGAGTTAGACACAGGGTGAATTAGTTAAAAAAATTATGTTTATCAAATGCCATTACATATTATCTACGATAGTGGGTGATCTTGAGAAACTGATATTTGATGTTCTATTATTTGATGTTCTATTTGGAGGTTATTTTATGTCATTGTTTTTGAGTCGAGTATTTTATTTTATATGGCAATATTCTGTTGATTTAGGTTTTTTCTTTTTTATCGTACTCTTCTTTGGATTTATGTTTCTAGGTTTGCGGATATTTCTTATTGGTGATAAAACATTTGAGAAAATTTTTTTGGTAGTGTATCTTCTAGGCATTTCATATGCACTTTTATGGATAATAATCCTATCAATTTTTAGTATTGTTGTTCAAAAAGAATTAGATAGATATATTCAGACAGTAACTTATAGGGTTGAAAATTATCGCATACAAAAGATGAAAGAGAAAGATGATACTATAACTTACTATTTATTGAAGACTGATAAGGGAACTAAGGTCATTGATAAAGATAGTTTGCAAATAACCGAAGAGGATAGATTTACTAACAAGAAACATAAAGCAGGTAGAGTTATGACGTATACAAGAAAAGAAATTAAGGGTAACGTGCCTAAATATAAGCAAAAAGTTTTAGAAGATAAATTAAAAGAATATAACGAATCCTATAATAAACCAGAATACAGGTCAATATTCAAAATAATTACATACAAGTCTGAAAAAGTAGATTAACTCTAAAATAAAGAAGTTGAGGTAGAGAAAATGAAAAAAGGGCAGAAAGTAAAGTATCAAGATAAATATTATTGGATTAGGGCTATTATCAAGCGTAAGGAAGCTGATTTTATTTTGATAAAACAAGGAAATAGGCACATTGAGGTAAAAGATACCGAGGTTAAATTAGTTTAATGATATTTAGGGAGGTAAGAGAATGTATAGGATTTTTTCGTATGTGACTGGTTTTTTAGAAAAAAACGGTGAAATCCTTGAATTTAAGAGTAGGGGAGCAGCAAATCAATATTTGCAGATTTTTTTGAGCAAGAGAAGCAGCCAAAAAAAAGAGAAAAATCCATATATTATTGTACGAATGAAATAGAGGTGGTGTTATGAAGAAAAAAATTAAATCAGTTGATTACAAGATAGTTAAGGGAACTTATCTACTTGGAACTGGTCGAGAACAGAATAGTTATGAATTTAAAATTTTTAAAGGACACCCAGATTTTGAAAAGATTCAAGTAGATAGTGTTTGCTGGTCTTATTATCAAACAGCTGATGTAATTACTACCATTCCTGCTTTAATAAGAGTAGAAAAGATTTATCAGAACCAAGAAGCAATTAAAATTAATAATCGACTGGAATATAAAAATGGTTATCCACTGGTACTAATAGCTAAGGTGTTAGAGGATTTTGACTACAGGCTGTTGGAATATATTTATGCTACAAATATTCGTTATGAGAGTGAAGTTAGCAGATTTAACATGATCGAAGAGAAGCAAAATGTTACTATACCACCAAGTGAATTAGAAGAAAAGTATAAGTTGTATAGAGAAGTTAATCAACTTCATAAAAATGGTATGGGAATTAAAAAAATTGCAGCATATAAATCAATTTCAAAAAATACAGTGAAGAAATATTTGAGAATGACAAATGCCGAATTTTTGAAAACATTTCAGAAAAATTCTGTTAAGCAATACCGAGATCACATTTTAAATTATTTATATAAAGACCATAAAATTTCAGCAAAAGAAATTTATGAGCAACTAGAAAAAGATAAAAACATAGATTTAAATTTTGGAAAAAGAACTTTTGAGAAATATGTTAGATATTTAAGGGAAAAATATAAAATAAAAAAGAAATGAAAATAT